>ERZ808259.126-NODE-126-length-50653-cov-11.066426_pt1 | contig 50653 bp, 33 predicted proteins | sample MGYA00521279_ERZ808259 | MGnify/ENA primary metagenome ERZ808259 (study PRJEB31516, sample SAMN03275586) | gut metagenome | biome: mammalia-associated habitat; material: feces | host: Papio cynocephalus | place: Kenya | collected 2012-07-27 ...
TCGGAAACATAGTTCGTTGAACTCGTATTTTTCTGTATTGTTATACTATTCTCACTAGGAGATTGGGCAAAAGTGGGTAACATACCCAATAACAATACAATCTGCAAAAAGAAGTTACTGTATTTTCTCATGGACGATAATTGTATTTATAAGTTGTTAATGAATTGGCATCCAATAGCTTATATATTAATCTAAGAGAAAATTCTCAGCATATTTTTCTCCATTTGCCTCTATATATAAAATATACTGCCCCATAGGCAATCCCGAACAATTTATACTGAAAGAATATGAATTACCAGACTCATGGGTCTGAGAGACCATTTTGCACAAGCATCCTTTGGAATCCACCAAAAGCCCCTTGACTGTTGTCCTACATGACAAAACATACTCTACACTAATAACGTTTCCTTTCATAGACGCATGATAGGAAAAGTTTTCCTTTAAAGTTCCTTTATCTTTATCCCTACTCTCCGCATCTTGCAAAGAAGAACACACCTCCTTATGTTGCAGAGGATAATAATATGTTGGGGCTTCGGATTTCTCCTCATCTAACAAGTCATGGTAAACCTTACGAGAATACATAACAGGATAGCGATAACCTTCCGCATACCACCTGAATATCATTTCTTTAAATCTCGTAACTTTACCAGAATCAACTTGAAGAGAGTCATAAAACACCAAGTTGTCTCTTTGAGTTGCCAAGAGCAAAACGTTGTCAATGGTATCACCTAATTCCGTGACAATGCATCCATTTTTAAGGACCTCAGTATGATACGTACCAATATGGCGCAGCCACACTTTGTCACAATATGTCCCTTCACCAGCGAAATTGCCATCTATAACTGAGCCTTTCGACATTGGGAATCTAACATATACCTCTGGCTGCTTATATTTAACAGAGAACAAATTAGATTCGTAACCCAAAATATCTATCTTATGTTCATCTTGGGAAAAATAAGTTCTTACTCCTTTGCGGACACAACAAATGGTGTCCTTCAATAATTTATAAGAATCTGACTGGCGTGCATTGTCTTCCAACTTATCAATAGTCCAGACATACCGATTCCCATCAGATTGTTCATGATACTCGACCTGTACCTTATCAACCCAGTCTCCAATTCGAAAAGAATTGACTTCTTTAGTTAGCATTTGTCCCTTTGTTTGACTAGATAAGCCAAACTGAAATAAAATGAGTAGAATAATCCATTTACAAGAAATGGAATGGTCATAGACAGTCTCCATAGGCAGCAACAGATTAGTAATTGTTTGCAAACATATAAAATCTTTTGGAATATTACAAAGCCATGCACGTTAAATAACATTAATATCATTCTATTTTAGTCTTTTTATAAAAAGCAAATAGTTTTTTCCAAAACAAAACTGTATCTTTGCAATATGTTGGCAACGATGAAATCGTAGAATATACGAGTTAAAAATTATGCCATTTCGAATGGCACAATCACAACGCTTATGAGAAAGTACATATTATCACTCTTGGCATCTTTTGCCATCCTGCTACCGGCCCATGCGCAAGTATCTACTTTCGCATACCCTGCCATCCCCGACACACTCAAGAGTGTCGAGCAGAGAGCCAGTTACCTGATCCTGCACTACTGGGACAACTTTGACTTCACGGACTCCTTGCTGCTTCATGATGCCAACAATGCCGAGCAAGGATTTGTCAATTACATCGACTTGATCTCAAGAATCATGAGTATGCGACAAAAAGACAGCAACCAAAAGACGCAAGAGGACAAGACGCAAGAGGACAAGACTGAAAGTACATATTCCCAAGCTATTCGACAAAGCATCAAAAACTTCTGTAGCAAGGCTTTTGCACAGACATCTGCTAAAAACAAGTTCGAGAGCCTCATCTCTCATTATTTGGAGAACCCGAAGTCACCGATGCGCAATGACAGGACTTACCTTCTCTTTTTGCAAGAGATGAAGACATCTTCTTATTTTGATGAAACGGAAAAGGAAAGAATCAACTTTCAGATTAAGACAAGAAACAAGAATCTGCCAGGCGACAAAGCCATCGACTTCGTATTTACGGATAAAGGAGGAAAGCAACATCACCTGAGCGACTACAAAGACAGAAAGGTCATCCTTTACTTCTATGATCCTGACTGCGACAACTGCCACAGAATCTCAGCATGGCTTGACAAACAAACCATCCCTGCGGATTACACGTTGCTATCCATATATGCCGACACACGCATCAGCGACCTCTATAGTTTGGAAGCCATGCCCACGATATATTTGTTGGACCAGGGAAACATCGTGGTGCTCAAAGACTGCTCACCAGAAGTGCTTATGCAGGTTATCAAATAGGAAAACCGTTTATTGCCCTACTCTTCAATCTCCCAATCCTCAATATTTCCTGTGGAAGAATCGAAATTAATACCAACTTTTGTGATAGGCTTGCCGCATAGAGCGAAACGCTGGGCATAGTTTTTGAGGTTGATTTGTCGCAAGGCAGTCTGAGCGTTCTTGTTCAACTTTAGTTCGATGATGTAAAGACGTGTGTGTGTCAGCATCACGACATCAACCCTACCATTAGACGTATGAACCTCCACATCCACCACATATCCCGTAAGGAGCGAGAAGATGATGAAGAGCATCTGCTGGTAATGTCCCTCGTAGTTGGTAACATTGCAGTAAGGCACAGTACCAAGGAAGGTCTGCAACAATTGCAAGGCTCCATCCATATCGTCCTGACGGATAAGCACAGACATCTGGGCAATGGCAACATCGCCATTTTGGGCAAACATACCCTCCAGATAGTTAGGCAAAAGGCTCTCAAACAAGCCTACCTTGATTTCCTTATTAGGGAGGTCAAGGGTGTAAAGTTTACTGAACTTATCATATCCCTTGATGGTAAGATAACCGCTCTGGTACAGCAAAGGCGTGATGACAGTCATGTTCTCGGTAGGAGCATCAAAGGCTGAAGCTTTGGCATACATCTTGCCAAGGTTGGTAGGCACGACCTTGAACTTACGCATCATATTGATTAAGTAGGTCGGCGTTCCAGAAGTAAACCAATACGCCCCAAACTCTTTAGTTGCAAAGCAGTTGAGCAAACTGAAAGGATTGAACACATCTGGCGATTTGGCAGAAAAATGATAACCATCATAGTTCTCTTTCAATTCGGCTATCGCTTCCTCCCGAGTCATTTCTTGCGCTTTTGCCAATACTTCTATGTCCTCAGACATTTGCGTAAGCAGTTCCTCCTTGGTAATTCCGCAAATTCCTGCATAGTCATTATACATGGAGATGTTCGTGATGTTGTTCAACTCACTGAAGATACTAAGTTGTGAAAACTTCGTAATGCCAGTAAGAAAGACGAAGCGAAGTTTCTTTTCGCTATACTTTAATGGACTATAAAAGTTGCGCATGACATTGCGAAGCACATCCAGCTGTTCATTTTCATGAGCGACATCCAGCATCGGCGCATCATATTCGTCGATGAGCACCACCACCTGCTTACCAGTCTTCCCATAAGCTGTATCTATCAGTTCTGTCAATCGGTTGTTGGCATCCACTTGAGGATGTTCGATTCCCCATTTCTTTTCTTCGTCCTGCAATATAAACGAAAGGTATCTTTCCAATTGTTCCTTCTCCATGTGCTTTCCACCGCTCATATCGAAGTGAAGCACAGGATATTCCGTCCATTCCGTCTCCAGTTTTTCGATGGCAAGCCCTTTGAAGAGTTCCTTCTTACCCTCGAAATAACTTTGTATCGTTGACACTAACAAAGATTTGCCGAAACGACGTGGTCGTCCCAAGAAGAAATGTTTTCCACCGCTATGAGCCATCTGGTAGATATATTCCGTCTTATCTATATAAATGAGATTTTTATTAATAATCTCCTCGAATGTCTGTATGCCTAAAGGATATAACCTCAATGCCATAATCTTCTTGTTTTTAAATTCGTTAGACTTTCAAATAGCCTAATACCGTTTTCTCTGTGCAAAGATAAGCATTATATTTGTAATAATCACTTTTATAGGAGAAAAAATACTTTTATTTTTGGATTTCTCAATGATTTCATAGGTAAGCTTGCAATAGCATTATAAACTTATTGGTATAAAAGAACCTTAATATAATAAACTGGTCGTTGGAAATATCAATCACCGAAATGCCTTTTGAGGCTATTCCGCTTCAAGAGAGCGAGTTACTGCTTCGCCTTGGATGAATCGTAAGTCATCTTGAACTCAGCTCGTACATTGTTGTTGCGCTTCACCACAATCGTATAGTCACCATCTTTCAGCGTTCCGACGGTAGCCGTCAAGGTATAATAGCCATAATCGCCCGACTGTCCATACGCTCCGCTTTCGGTAACATACAAATGATTGCCCACAAGAGTCGCCTCCAATCTGACACTCGTTGCTTCGTCGAACACGACATTCTTATGAGTCAGCATCAACTTGCCGCCTTTCAGAATCTTGCAAACGAGTTTCTCGTCCATCCCCTCGCTATTGCTTCCATCCTTCAGCACAGGCGTACTTTCAGACTGAGAATAACTCAACAAGGAGAACGAAGGAGTCACCATCGTTTGCTGCCCCAATTGGCTAGCCATCTCTTCATCATCGGCACTGCAACTTCCCAAGCACAATGCCATCGCCAATCCACAGATTGGCATCCAATAAAACTTTTTCATTGTTTGTATATCATTTACTTAAAACTAAATTGTTTCCAGTTTGTAGCAACCAAAATCATGGTCATTTATACTAGCGTATAAAACGCCCAAACATCTTTACTTAGTACATGATATAACATTAGAAAATGAATCTCCATTGCTGCATGACGTAGCAATAGGTATCATAACGATTGCAAAGGTAAGCTTTCTTCCTCAAAACTGCAAGAAATTGCTAGTTAAACTATATTAAAGAAGTTTTTAAGCCCCATGAAGTTGTTCTTTATCCCATAAGAAAGTTTCGCTCAAAGTCTTTGTTTCTACATCCAAAGACTCTGTTTCTGTATTCAAAGACTTTGAATATAGAAACAAAGTCTATAAAGCAAGATTAAATAAGGGGATAAAGATTATTACATAAGGAGACATAGACATATATAAAAGGACTTACACATATTTACATCAAATATCAGCAACATATACATATAAATCCCAAAAAGCTACTATACCTAAACAAAAAAAGGAGGGTGTGTCATAAATCGGGCTGAAAGCCCAAAAGCACCAAGCCCAGGGCAACGCCCTGGGTAAAGATTACACCAAGAAAGTCGCCCTGAAAGGGCAAAAGCAACTTGTTATCAATGCTTTTGCCCTTTCAGGGCGACTTCTATTAATGACCGAAGACCCAGGGCGTTGCCCTGGGCTTGAAGCAGATTGCCCTTTCAGGGCGTTTCGTGTATGACTTATGACACACCCTCTTCTTTATGTTGTTTGGCGTTCGTCGTTAGCATTGCTGACATCTGTCAGCAATATTGTCGGCATCTGTCAGCAATACTGTTGGCAGTTGTCAGAAATCGAGAGTAATGCCTTTCTCGTCTATCTTCTTATAGGTTTTACCATTTACAATAACGTTCTTGGAGTTCTTGGCATCAAAGGTATGAGTATTGGCAGAAACCTTGATGTTCTCAAGTTTTACACCTTCGGTGCGGTTGATGACGATGCCTTGCTCGGCATTGTTCACCTCCATGTCTTTGATGCTGATGTTCTGCACCGGCATCTCTGGGAGACCGTTGAAGTAAGCGGCACGGCGTGCACCACGGCAGATGACATGGTTGATGTCGATGTTGCGGAAGGCAGGGGTTGTCTCATCCACCTTCTTCATATCCACCACCTGTTGCTTCTTCTGGTCACCATCGTTCAATACTTCCACGGCAGACTTGCCACCATAGTAAAGGTCGAAGGTGATGACGTCGGTTTGGATGTCGAACATCGACATATCCTTGATATAAATGTTCTCTACGACACCGCCACGACCACGAGCACTCTTGAAGCGTAAACCCACGTCTGTGCCCAAGAATTGGCAGTCGCGAACCATGATGTTCTTCACGCCACCGCTCATCTCGCTACCTACTACGAAACCGCCGTGGCCCTTGAAAACAGTACAGCCATCTACGATGACATTCTCGCAAGGGATGCCACGTTTTCTGCCATCGGCATCCTTGCCGCTCTTGATGCAGATGCCATCGTCGCCTACATCGAAAGTAGAGTTGACGATGAGTGCATTCTTGCAAGACTCCAAGTCCAGACCATCGCCATTTTGAGCGAAAGAAGGGTTGCGTACCAATACATCCTCGATAAGTACATTCTCACACATCAAAGGATGGAGGTTCCAGGCAGGAGAGTTCTGGAAGATAACGCCATTGAGCCATACGTTCTTGCATCCGATGAGGCTTACCATGACTGGACGAAGGTAATCCTTCACCTCGTTCCAACCTTCCTCTGTAGTGATGCCGAGAGGTACGTTCATACCTGCGCCTTTCTCGTCAGCCTTGAGCGCAGCCTCGGATGGGAACCAGTAGTTTGGGTTCTTGAACGCTCCACCACGAGAAGTGATTTGTTTCCATTGCGCGGAGGTTACCTTGGCTTTTTTCAAAGGTCGCCAATATTCACCGTTTCCATCGATGGCACCTTGTCCTGTGATGGCTACGTTCTCCAAGTTACGACCAGAGATAGGCGATTGGCAACGGCGTGTGTCCAATCCTTCGAAGGATGTCTCCACGAGAGGGTAGAGGTTAACATCTGAAGAGAAAAGGATGACTCCACCTTTCTCTATATGGAGGTTGATATTGCTCTTCAGAGTGATAGGACCTGTAAACCATACACCTTGTGGGACGATGAGCTTGCCACCACCTTTTTGTTCCAAGGTCTCTATGGCCTTGCGGAAAGCATCGGTACAAAGGGTGGAGCCATCACCTACAGCACCAAAGTCTTTTAAGTTTACTTGGTTGTTAGGGAATTGCGGACGAGTCACTTTCTCCATTTGGAATGGAAGGTTCTCGTAGAGAGCATCATACTTATCTGCATCGGCTGCCTGTATATTGAGAGCCAACAGACAGGCACATACAAAACTAAAGATTTTCTTCATGAAGAGTTTGTTTTTGTTGGTTTGTTAATTGCGATTTATAATTGTCTGCAAATTTAGATATAAATTTTGAATTCTCCAAATATTGGAGTTCATTTCGTGTCGCAAACGTTTTCGCTTGGTCTTGATTCTTATCCATGTTGAGTCCTAAGGAAGTTTCCGGCGTATCATTGTGTCATTCTGTAAAAATGTGCCTATTTCTTCAAAATGTATCCTCTTTTTATAAAATATAGTCTGAAATATTTGGAAGCAAAGCGGATTTGTTGTATATTTGTCGCTGAAAATAATACTAATCTAAAAAGATATTTTATGAGAAAAGTACATCTACTACTGTTTATCTTGTTGGTCAGCTTACCTTCTATCTTGTTGGCTGGACCTCGTAGCTTCCAGCAAGCGTTGAAAATAGCGGAGCGACAAGCAGCCTTGTTGGGTATCACGATGGATGAGTCTGCCGTGTCGCAAGCCAAGTCTTTCGGAGGAAAGGCAAGTGCTGGCTCGTCTTCCAGTTCTTCTTCCGCTTATTATGTCTTTCCAAATGGAGAGAACAAGGGATTTACCATCGTGTCGGGCGACGATAGATTGCCGGAAATCGTGGGATATTCTGACCGAGGCACTTTTGATTCGGAAAACTTGTCTGCCAATTATGTAAGTTTTATGAAGGCTTACCAGGAGATGGTGGAGGCGATGGACAAAGGGGATAAACATGTGAAAATGGTTGTTGCAGAAGGCAAGACTTTGCGCGCATCGGGGTATCAGCAGCCGAAGGTGAAGCCTTTGTTGGGTGAAATCGCTTGGAACCAAAGTGCTCCTTATAATAATATGTGTCCTATCTATAATGGGACAGACCGTGCCGTTACGGGTTGCGTAGCGACGGCAATGGCTCAGGTGATGGCATATTATAGGTATCCTAAGCAGTTGTTGGAGGATATTCCTCAATATGCTCGCCAGTGGTATGGTAACACGGTGACAGTTCCTGCTATCAGCAAGAGTGAAGGTGTTTATGATTGGGGCAATATGTTGCCGGTTTATTCTTCTGGCTCGTATAGTGACACGCAAGCCAATGCTGTTGCCAAACTCATGTTTCATTGTGGAGCAGCCGTGCAAATGGGTTATGGGGCACAGTCGGGTGGCAATGTAACTCCTAAGCCTCTGGCTAAATATTTCGGCTATGATGCAGACTTGATGATGGATATAGCTCGTTCTACCTATACACTTGCGGAATGGACACAAATGATGGATAATGAATTGATTGCTGGCCGTCCTATCTTGTACTCTGGAAGTTCTACGGACGGAGGACACGAGTTTGTTTGCGATGGTGCGGACGGCAATGGACTTTATCATATCAACTGGGGATGGGGCGGTTATCAAAATGGTTATTTTGATGTTACTATTTTGAATCCAGAGAAAGGCGGCATTGGCTCAGGAACTGCATCTGATGGCTATAATCGAGGCTGCGGTATGCTTATCGGTATTGCTCCTGACAATGGAAAAGCTGATGAACCATTGGTGCGAATGGATCCTGTGGTCATGGTCTATATAGAAGACACGAGTTTGTTTGAGTTGACAAAGGCTACCCGAACGAATTCGTCAGATAAGTTTAGTTTGAAAATCGTTAATTGGTTTAATAATCAAGGTCAATCCGATTTTACTGGTTATCTTGCTTTAGGTGTCAAGAATGCTTCTGGCGATTATGAACCTATCTCTCCTAAGAAGAATCTTTCTCTGAAAGGAGCGGAAGCTAATGGGGCTACCGATTGGGACAAACCAGAATTTACGTTTGATTATGCTTTCCCTGTTGGGACAACAACGATTTATGCCATCTATAGCGTAGATGGAGTGAACTGGCAAAAATGTGCCTATTACAATATGTCCCCTTATGTGGTTAATGCCACAGAAACGTCTCTTTCAAAGGTGCCTTTGCAGTTGACGGGAGATATGACAGCCGATGAAGAACTATTGGGTGGAATGGACAATAAGTTTAATGTGAGCATCACCAATACGGGTGATTTTGAATATCTTGGTGCCTTGGACGTTTATGTCAATTCTGTAAATACACAACCAGAAACTGCCACTAAGAATATATATGTGACAGTACCTGCACATTCCACAATTACCAGAACCATAGATTTGTCAGCTCAAGCTGGTGATATGTATCTTTGGTTAGTGGAGAATCAAACAGGTACAGCTTTGGTGAATGGTAAGAAGTTCTCAGTGGCTGCATCATCTGCTCCAAGTTTTTCTATCGTAAAGGCATGGACAAATGCAACTCCTGGCGTATATGAGACTGAAAAGGCATATTATGGCAGCAATCAAGTGAAAGCTCCACGTGTAGATGATGATAAGGTAGTATATTCTTATGACATAAAGAATGATGGTGGAACGGCAAACTTGACTTATGCGATATTTGCCTATACTCCTGGGGAGGGGTTCGCTCCTGTATTTGAAACCATACGTGTCCCTGGTGCAGGTGCTACAACGACTATCTCTAAAGCATTCAGTCCAACTGATGTAGGTGGTAATACCATCATTTCTGGTTTGTGGACACTAAATCAGGCAGGTACGGAGTATGTGGATCTTCCAACTACATTAGAAAAATATAGGCTTGAGATTGTTGGCTCTCTGAGTTATTATCCAATGAGTCCGCTTAGTATGGTGGTTTATGTCACGGGTGTGCCTTCTGGCATTTCTTCTGTATCTGCATCTACTTCTTCGAGTTCGTTCGTTCGAGGTGGTAAGGGAGAGATTGTTGTTCTCTCTGATGTTGCGAAGCGTTTGCCGATTTATAATATGAATGGTCAGAAGGTGACGGAAGTAAGGGTAGAGGCAGGTGTGCCACAAAATATACCTGTTGCTTCTGGAATCTATGTGGTAGATGGCAAGAAGATGGTCGTAAAATAGAGTAAGATAAAAAGGAGGGTTTCATAATCCAAATTATAGCTAATGTGATCGGGCTGAAAGCCCAGAAGCACCAAGCCCAGGGCAACGCCCTGGGTTAGCAGTCATTAAAGAAAGTCGCCCTGAAAGGGCAAAAGCAATTAATTACCAATGCTTTTGCCCTTTCAGGGCGACTTTTGTTGGTGTTGTCATTACCCAGGGCGTTGCCCTGGGCTTGGAGCTTTTGCCCTTTCAGGGCGCATTGGTTGTGAGTTATGATACACCCCTCTTGTTCTTATAATAAATAGGTTGGATTTGTATCATATAAAATCCCATGAATGCCTAAAAACGAGAAAGAGCCGCAAATCTTTCGATTTGCAGCTCTTTGTACCCAGACCCGGGATCGAACCGGGATGGATTGCTCCACTGGTGTTTGAGACCAGCGCGTCTACCGATTCCGCCATCTGGGCGATTAGCTCTCGGCTTAATTGCGAGTGCAAAGGTACTAATAATTTTTGAACTGACAAATTTTTTGCGAACTTTTTTTCAAAAAAATGCATTTTATGTGCCGAAAGGCTAAATATTTGTTGTATTTCACCTCTCCAATATTAAAAACAAGAAAAAAACTTGGTTCTTTCAAGGATATTTTCTACCTTTACAACTGAAAAGACAAATAGGCTTTTTTAGCCCATACAACAAACTAACATTAATGTTCATAATATGACTATAAACGACAACAATAATTATTGCGTGATACTCGCAGGTGGAAAGGGTAGAAGACTTTGGCCATGCAGCCGCAGCAATTATCCGAAACAGTTTATCGACTTCTTCGGCGTGGGTCGCACTCAGTTACAGCAGACTTACGATCGAATGGCGAAAATCGTGCCTGCCGACCATATCTTTATCAATACAAATGAGGAATACGTGGAATTGGTCAAGGAGCAATTACCTCAGATTCCTGTTGAGAGAATCATGGCTGAACCTATCCATCGTAACACTGCTCCAAGCGTGGCTTGGGCTAACCATCGCATATCTATGCTCAATCCAAAGGCTTGCTTGATAGCTACCCCTTCCGACCAAGCGGTCTTCAATGAGGATGCTTTTAAGGAGAATGTCTTGAAAGGTTTGGCGTTTGTGGCAGAGAATGATAGATTCCTCTCCTTGGGTGTGAAGCCAACTCGCCCTGAACCGGGTTATGGATACGTGCAGTTGGGTGATGCAGAGGGCGACGACCTCTACAAGGTGCAGTCTTTCACGGAAAAGCCAGAGCGCGATTTTGCCAAGATATTTGTGGAAAGTGGCGAGTTCTATTGGAATACAGGTATCTTCTTGTCGAACGTGAAGCACTTGCGTGAGAGTTTCTCCCATCTGCTTCCTTCTGTGTTGAGGGGATTTGATGAGTCTTATCTCACGTTTGATATAGCTACGGAGAATGCTTACATGAAGCAGAATTTCCCTTCTTATCCTAATATCTCCGTGGATTATGCCATCTTGGAGAAATCAGAGAATGTCTCGGTCATGAAATGTGACTTTGGATGGGCTGACCTTGGCACTTGGCATAGTATCTATGAGGCGATGCAGAAAAGCGAGGATGACAATGTGGTCATCGACAGTGATGTGATGATGGAGAATTGCCATCGCAATGTCATCAAACTTCCGAAGGGAAAACTTGCCGTGCTGAATGGTCTGGACGGCTTTATTGTGGCAGAGAAAGACAATGTGCTCTTGATTTGCAAGAAGGAAGATTCCTCGGCACTTGTTCGCAAGTATGTGAACGAGGTGCAAATGAAGAAAGGAGAGGAATATATATAAAATCAAGAAGGGCTGCGATTTCGCAGCCCTTCTTGATTTTATAACTTCTTGAATTCCGTGTAAATCTTGTCGGCGATTTCCTTGAATTCTTCTTCAGATAACTTGAGGTGCTCCTTGCGGAAGTTGACGTCAGCCTCGCTGTTCATCGGGATAAGGTGAATGTGGGCGTGAGGAACCTCCAGACCCAACACCACTTGGGCGACTTTCTTGCAAGGGAAGGCTGCCTTGATGGCCTTTGCCACCTTCTTGGCAAATACCTCAAACTCTGCTAAGTCTTCGTCTTCCATGTCAAAGATGTAATCTACCTCCTTGCGAGGAATGACTAAAGTGTGACCTTTGCCGATAGGGCTAATATCCAAAAAAGCATAGAACTTATCGTTCTCAGCGCACTTGTAGCTAGGTATCTCGCCTGCTGCAATCTTAGAAAAAATGCTTGCCATAGTCGTATTCTAATTAGTAATTTATAATTAAGAGTTAATATTAACTCTAGTTTTTCTTTCTCTTTTCCCTTTGCTTCTTAACAAGAAGTTCATTCTGGAGATCTTATGATATTATCTTGTTGGCTTACATATCACAAAAGGAACCATCATAAGGGCGGTTGCCGATATGATAGTTCCTTTTGTTCTCTTTTACTCGAATGAAATCTTGTCGATGCGAAGCTTGATGATGCCGCGTGGTATCTTAATCTCAGCTACCTCGCCCACCTTCTTGTTGAGCAAACCTTGTGCGATAGGAGTCTTGATGGAAATCTTGCCTTCCTTCAAGTTAGCCTCGCTTTCGCTCACGATAGTATAGGTCATCTTTGCCTTGTTTGCCATATTGGTCATCTCCACCTTGGACATAATCTGCACGCTGTCGGTGCTGAGTTGCTTGGTGTCGATGATCTTGGCCTCGGCAATGGTGAGTTTGATGCGGTTGATCTTATCTTCTAGATGAGCCTGTGCCTCCTTGGCGGCATCGTACTCGGAGTTCTCACTTAAGTCACCCTTGTCTCGGGCTTCAGCGATTGCGGCTGATGCCTTAGGGCGCTCTACGGTAGTGAGCTGTTTCAGTTCTGCCACGAGCTTGTCGTAGCCTTCTTGTGACATGTAAGCCATAATTCTTCTAAATTAATTTGTAGTTATTAATGTTATGTTCTTAGAGGGGTAAAAAATAAAGAATCCCGGTGCCAGTATAGCACCGGAATCCTGTTATCTATTATCTCTATGTTTATTCTTGTTTTTCTATTTCTGTTGCAAAGATAGGACTTTATTTCCATATTGCCAAACTTTTTCGATGAAATTTTGAAAATATCCTCCTTTTCTCTTCACATACTCCATTAATTCATTAAAAATCTGATTATTGCGCAGTATCTCCGGGTTGCCTGTGATAATCATCTGCTTGCGTGCCCGGGTGATGGCGACATTGAGCTTGCGGTCGATGATGGCACCGTCTTCCACAAAACTGTTTCCTGCCAGAAAGTCCAATTGCCAGATATTCTGAATGGTAAAACTATAGATGATGACATCTCGCTGGCTGCCTTGGTATCGTTCAACGGTGTCGATGCTTATCTTCTCCAGCTCGGGAATGCCGAGTTTCTCTATACCCTTGCGCACCATGGCTATCTGGTTGCGGTAAGGCACGATGACACCTACCGTCTTTTGTGGGTCGAATTGCTCGCCATAGAAGCGATGGATACGACGTAACATATCTACCACGATGTCTGCCTCGTTAGCGTTTATCTTATCAGACACGTTTGGCTCTTTGCAGAACTTCGAAGGGAGGAATATCATGCGGTGTTCTTTCAGAAGGTCATCTAAACTGTCCTGTGAGGGGAGAGTGTATGATAACTCCGTCTCCAGTTGGTGTGGACATGGCACTGGTTCCAACTTCTCTCTTCTGTAGAACATGGTGTTCGGAAACTCGGCTATCTCTGGGTGCATACGTCCCTGACGGCGCAAAATACCGATGAAATCGCTTCTTTTCTCATGATCTTCCCAATGGATGAGTCGCTCGAAGAGGGAGTTGCGGCAGTTGGTGAGACAGATGTCTTGCAAGATGCTCATGTCGATGCTGCCACTCTTTTGGGTATCGCTGATGGTTGGAATCGCCGAATCTTGTTCGCTCTGTTGTACCACGGCAGGCAACTGCTTGTAGTCGCCGATGAGGATAAACTTATCCACGGCGGAAAGCAGGCCGATGAGGTTAGGCTCCAATATCTGGCTCGACTCGTCGATGATGGCGAGTTTGAAGTGCTTCAAGGTGAAGATGAATGGTTTCGAGGTCATCATCGAAGTGGTGCCCACGATAACGCGCGTACCTATTATATATTGTTTGATGGCTTCCAGTTTCGGACAATCTGCGATAGCCTTCTCTATCAGGTATGGACGGAATCGCTCATCGCAGGAATATTCGCTGCCTAAGCGAAGGAAAGGTATTCCAGAATCCACCAGCATCTCGCAGATTTCATCCACGGCTCGGTTGGTGTAGCTCATCAAGAGGATAGAACTCCCCGTCCCATCGTTCAATGCTTCTTCCACCATAAATTTCAAGGCACGACTCGTCTTTCCTGTTCCCGGAGGTCCCACGAGCAGGAAGTAGTCTTCGGCTTGCTTGGCACGAAGAATGATGTCATCAAGCACATCGTCGTAATGGCGGCTCAATGTAAGCGAGGTATTTCGCTTTGGAGCACGCTGCCCCAACAGCAGGTCTCGTTTTTCTTTTGGCGCACAGATAAACTGGTGCAGGTTGCGGATGCAGCCGCCTGTCGATGCGTCACTCGTTCCATGTTCGATGGCGTATGGTAGATTCATTTCGAAGATGTCGGGATTCTGCTGCCCGTCGGTCAAGTGAACCACGATTTCATCGGAATGTATCTCTTGCAATACACCTTTATATAATATAGCCTTTCTCACGTCGGGTTCTTCCTTCAGCTTGTAGGTATAGAGGTACACCATGTCGCCGATGCGGAAGTTGGGCAGGAAGTCCTTGCCTTGGTCGGGTACGCTGAGGGTGATCGTGTCGTAACCGCTTCCCTCGCTGCTTTGTTCCTTCTTGGTGATGTGCAGGTCGGTGTAGATGTTGCCGGCATCTTTCTTCTCTGCAAGTGGCATCGTCCAAAGGTCGCTGCTCGATGTGTTGGTGCCTTCCTGTGCCCCCACCTTGCTAATCATCTGTTCACGCAATACAAAAGTCATCATGCGGCAGAAGTAAGCTTCCTCCAGTGGCGATAACGCATGGAGTGGATCGGTGATGGCGGCGAGCTGAGGCTTCAGGTATTTGTTGTAGAAGAAATCCTGTGTGCCGACTACGTTGAGTACATCGGGAGAGAACTCGTTCAGCGTATGTTCGAAGCCTTCCTTGGCTATTTCGAAGGAGGCTGCAACGAGTTGGTTGCGATATTCGATGGCTTCTTGGAAGAGCTTGCGATAATACGCCACCACCATCAGTCCGTCTTGCGGCTGGTATTTGGAGTAGAGTAAACGGATGTTCACCCGCTCGTTGCTCAATTTGAAGTTGTGCTGCAATACGCCATAGTAGAGCAGGAGCTGCACATAATGTGGCTCCAACTGATAGCTATGGTAGCTTGGGTCCATCTGATGGGTCTCGATGTTCAAGTTTCGTCCCGATTTCTGTTCCACCAGAAGCTTGCAGTCGGTGGTCATCAAATCTACACGACCTTGTATGCCCAGTGCCTCGCAAACGAACGATGGCTCCAGGATGGCTTTCTTGCGGTCGTATAGACTTTCGCCACGGAAGGCATTCATCTGTGCTTGCGAGGCGGTGCGAGGAAAGAGAATGTCCACGACTTGTTGCAGATTGAATGCTTGCAGGTTGGCATCGGTGTAGAATTTCTTGGCATCAAACCAAGGGCAGGTGCAAAACTCCAGGGCTTTCTCCCGGAAGTTCGATTTCACCGTATTGTTTACTTGATACTTGCCGTGGCTGTTGATGATGTCGTCCAGAGCAGCTCCCGCAAAGTTACCGAGCAGGGTGGCTTGCGTGTTGGCACGAGGCTTCATCATGTTCAGCAGATAGAGCAGGGGATGATGGCCGAAGGCGGTGAAGCAAGTGGCTATGCTACTGATATCTACCAGATAATCGGGCTCCACTACGATGAGACGAGGGGTGACGATGGGCTGTTTCACCTGACAATCGAGCAGGTTGAGCTGCATCCCTTCCTTCAGTAAGTCCCAAAGATAAGTATGGTCGATATGGTTCTCCTCGTCTTTCAGTCGCACGAGGTATTCCTCCTCGTCGGCATCTTGATCTATATCCACACGGATGAAGTCGCCGTCCCAGTTCTTCACAATGCAACGGATGCGGCGGTTGTTGATTTCCAGTCCCTTTTGGAAAGGACGGTTGTGGTGAGGGATGAGCACGTTGAGCTCGTGAGGCACATCCACCTCGAACACAGCGGAGATGAAAACCGCCAAGGCTCGTGCATCGTATTTCAGGTCTTCGCTTGAAAGGGGCTCCTGTGAGTTGCTATGGCGGCGCATGGTTTGGATGTCGATTTTATCGCCCACCTTGATGCCACGAGCCTTGCAGAGGTAATCCACCTGTGAGAAAAGGTTGCCGAAAGCTTGCTTGGTATCCTTCACTCCCTCGTGGCAGCAGAGGATGAGCGTATCGTGCATCATCTTGTTGCGTGTCTTCGGCTCCAAGTCGGGGAGCATCAAGAGTTCTCTTACTCGTTGGAATAGCTCAGTTGCATTGCTGTTGCTTTTTGAATATTTATCCATCTTTGAAGTCTGCACTTTAACATTTGTTGGCTAATCTAAGACTTGGTACGGAGAGGGTACGGCGTTGGTACGGAGCGGGTATAGCCCAAATATTGCCAAAATAGGGCTATTTTTAGCCAATAAGTGTAACGAAGTGCTAATGAAATATAATATAGATACAGCTTCTTGCATAGATATGCAAATACCTATGCAAGAAACAAAATGTGAATTATTGTCCTCCCAGTCTCTCGAAGAAGGTGATGATTTCCTCAAAAGTCTTGAACTCATCGCTTCCAAACTCGATACTGGTTCCCATGAAACCTTCTGCTGGATGTGGATCGATGAAGTAATCGCCATACAAGAGATTCTTCTGGTTGGTGAAGATGATATGTTCGTAGGCTGGGGCAGAGAGGTATTCTTCCACCCAAGTCTGTACCTTCGCCATATACTCATGGTCGTTGGTTGGTGCTGAGGCTACGATATACACATTGTAGTATTCTATGAGCATCTCGTAAGCCTTGTGCATACTGCTGGTTGCCTTCATGTAACTGTCGTGCAGGCAGTCGAAGTCGATATAGACGATAGGGCGTTCCTTGCCGTTCTGCTTGTCGTCTATCCAGCGGATGACTGGACAGAGATAGTGGAACGCCACTTTGTCGATGAGGCGATGCTCGCCATGGAAGTGGATGGCTTGTGGGTAATGCTCGTGGAAGATGTCGAAGGTATGGACCACAGGGTCGTTGTCGCCGAAGAGACCATACACACGGGCTTGTTCCTCAGGTGTGATATCTTGGAAACATTGTGTGGTGATGTCCTTGTATTCCTTGATGAGACCTTTGGTCACCATCAACTCTTGTACACCATCCTTGCGAGGGTTCTGAAACTCCTGCTTGCCCGTCATGCTACTCATCGTGTTGCCCATCTCGAAGGCTGGGTTTACGAGGATGCGGTCGTAGCCCTTGAGCATCTCTGTGTACATGCCGCCCATTGAGGTGCCGATGATGAGGTCGGGCTTCTCCGTCTCCACCATCTTCTTCAACATCTCTACTGCTTCCTCTGGGTGTACGGGAATATCCTCAGCCACGAGCGTGGCGTTAGGCATGAGTTCTTGCAACATCTTCACGGTGCCGCTCTGCCCAGAGGAGAGGAAACCGTGTACATACATGATTTTCTTGCCCGACATCAGGTCGGGGAATTGCTTGATATATGGATTCTCCATTGTTCATCTATATTTTAATATTCTTCTACTTTCCACAAGTCATTGCCTTTGAAGACAATGGCTATCTTGTGGATTGGTTTGTTGCACATCAGTTGAGGCAATCGGCTGTCTTGTGCATATTGTTCCAATTGCTTTTTTGCCTCTTCGAGTGCTTTTGCTCCTTCTTCATCCGAATCGTTTGCTTTTAAGCATTTGAGTTCCAAAAGAAAACTATGTTCCACTTCTGGGAATCGAGTGATGTCTGGAATCATCGTTAAGTCACAGTAGCCACCATTCAGTTCCATCTCTTGTATAACCATGAAATAGCCGCAATTGCTGAGATAAGCCGCAAGGAATCCTTGTATGTTACGTTCGGCTTGAATGCTTGAATGGATGCTGGTGCAATTCTTGTAACCCTCTGCGATATACTCGATGACAGGCTTGATGTTGCCATCCATGGCCATATCGTCCGATTCGTCTGCCAAATGATTGCTATCCATCTGGGCTTCCCTGTTGTATTCGTCCAAGATGTAGCCATAGTATTGGCGACGAACATTCTCGTTTGGAATGGCGAGTTTCACACGTCTTCCTCGTTTGCCCACGATGGTCAGCATACCATAATAATAAAGAAGGCTCGGGAAAAGGTCTGGATCGACCAAAGCTTCGGCAGGGAAACTCTCTTTCAGCTCTGTCCAAATGTAACCTTGGCTAGTAATCTGTTTCAAGACTCCTCGGCGGTCGCCCTTCAACTTATCCAAATAGATGATTTTCTTCATCTTGGCATAGTCGGTCATGGTGTTTGGATCAATCATTTCCTCTGGTGCTTTTCCTGTACGGATGAAATGACGAAGATAGTATATTACCATGTCTGAGTTAAACATCTTCGGGTCTGTATCGAGACTTTCTTTTGCAAAGCAATAATTGTCGTACCATGGCTTCATGTCGGCAATGAGCTGTTCCGTAGGAGCCTTGATGAGTCCTATTTGGCGATAATATTCTATCATCTCGTGAACTTCTGTTTCACTGAAACCTAACATCATGTTGAATACTGGATCCATCGAAAGATTGGTCCCGATGTTGTAACCGCTATTCACATCATTCACGGTCACAGGACTAATACCCATCATGAGAACACGATGGAACATACCTTTGAACAACTTGAAGAAGTCTCGGTAGAATCCTTGTGCGTGAGTCAGGGCATGATATACTCTTTCACCTTCCTCGCTCAGTACATTGTTGGTGAAGTTATCATACTCGTCAATGATGAGATAGAGGTAGATGTTTTTCTCCTTGGCTTTAGCTTTGATTAAGTTTAGTTTGGCGGCGGCATCTTTAGCCGCAGTATAGTCCTTGAGAAATGATTCGCCATAATATTTAGCATACTTCTCTGCAAAACAATTTAGTTCAATCTCACAGTAAGAGTTGAAGTTTGTTTCCAAATCATCTTTGCCTGCTGCGGCTCTGGAAAAATCCAAGTAGAGTACTTGGTATGTTCCCTGTAAAGGGGTAGGATGTTCTGCAATCCATGTATCCTTGAAGGTCTCATGGAAAGTATCTTTTCTTTCAATGTCGTAGTAAGCTTGTAGCATGGTCAGGAAGACGCTCTTGCCAAATCGGCGTGGACGGATGAGGTAGAGAAAGTTTCCTGCTTCTTCCACCTTAGGTATATACATGGTTTTGTCAGCGCAGTAATTGTTCTGCTGTCTAATCCATGTGTAGTCTGGCATTCCGTATGGTAATCTTTTGTATTCCATGTCTATAACTTTTTTGTTTTGTGGCAAAGTTACGACAAAAAAATCAAAACGACAAGTTTTTTTTTAGAAAACTTGCCGTTTCCAATTGTAACCGTTAAAAAACTTGCTACTAACGGATGTTGTATTCCCTTTTCAGCCAAAGCTCAAAGACAGGGTCGACGAATGAGAAATCATTCTGTCTTTTCTCAACTAAGTCCTTTTCTACTAATACTTTCTTGTTTCTTGTGATGCTTTGCGGCTGTCCCAATCCGTATTTCTCGACCACGTCCTTGGCGTTGAAATGCTTTTCACAAGAGGCAATGGCTTTAAGCATACCGATTTGTGTTGGGGTCAACTCATCCATTTCGGTCAAAAAAAGGTCTTCGTTGGTGTCCAATACCAATTGGAGTTGATCGTCAAGCAACTTCTGGGTGACAGCCTTTTCTGTATGAGACCACAGGAAAAAACAATATTGCTGCACATACCATGAGTTGTATTTTACTCTCTCGCAAAGGCATTCAGCTTGTTCTTCGGATATAGACTTGCCTGTTTTTTGGAAGTTTTCCACGATGTACGGAATCCAATACTCTTTGGCAATTCTTTTGAGGTTCATCAGCTGTCCGAACTTGAAGAAAGGACTGCTAGCCTTGTTGAATATATCTTTCATCATGTGCATCTTGCTGCCATAGAGACAGTAAGTGGTATGATGTTGTAGCTGCCATTCCGCACGAAGCATGGCTTCTAGGTTCTTCCATTTCGGGAGATTGGCGAGTTGCTGGAACTCGTCGATGCAAACAATCACCTTAATACCTTTGGCTTCGGCAATTTTTTCTGGTAATTGTAGGATGTTTTCAGGACTTTCCTTCATCGGATTCACCTTGAGGTTCACTTCCACGCTGTTCATCGGGTCGGAGGCGATGGTTATACTTGGGGTAAATCGGTTGATGAATTTTACCAAGTCTGATAGTTTTTGTTCCAATGTGGATGAAACGCCTTGTATGACGACTGAGGCAAATTTATTGTAGAATTCCTCTTCTGTATGTATCTTGGAAGCATCCATGAAGCATACTTTTATTTTCGGTTCTTCTTGTGCCAATTCCTCCATGGAGGTTCTCACAAGCGATGACTTGCCCCATCTTCTTGGTGAGACCAAGATGACGTTGATGCCATGGCGCAGAAAATTCTTCAGTTCTTTTCTGTCTTCCACTCTATCTATAAAACTCTCTTTTTCAGCGAGTCTTCCATAAATAAACGGTATCTCCATACATGCTTTATACTAAGTTTCGGTGCAAAAATACTAAAATTATAAATACTCTTATAATAAAGGTATTTATAATTATGGATAATTAACGGTTTGGGAGGCATTCCATTTGTAACTTTCTCCGAGTTATTCTAGCAATCCAAACATCCACAAAGGAATTTTGCCACCATATCCTGTATCAACGTTATCGACTGCCAAGAAACTTTTGGTACGTTCATGATGTCATAGTATTCCATATATTCCCTAAAAGACATGCCATACATATCTTAGAAAACACAACGGCGAGATAAATCAGCCAGAGTGTTGTCTATTTGCAACATGGAAGAACCTGTAAAGACTACTTGCATTTCCGGATAGCGATCATAGATATTCTTGAGTTCCATCGACCATGTGACGAATGGATAGTGATGTACTTCATCTCTTACCTACTCCACGAGCCCCCTTGATACATATCAGTCGGTTCTCCCAGTTAATCTCATGATAGAGATAGCGCTTATGTTCCATGCTGATATTGGCTATCAAGCGGTCTGAATTGATGTACAAGTCGTCTATTTCCATATTTTATTATCTTTTGATTACAGCTGCAAAGATACAAAATGTTATTTGAAAGTAACACTTTTGTACGAAAACTGTTATTTGAAAATAACACTTTCTAGGTTTGGGAACAAAAAAGAGGACTACCCATCACAGGCAGTCCTCCTACGAGAGAGAGAATTATTATTATTGTTTCATGATTTCTTATCGCTGCAAAGGATAAGGGATGGCTGGAGCCTTCTCGCTGCGAGGAGTGTTGGTACTCAACTCGATATCATCCAATATGATGGCAGAAGGACAGATGACGGAAGTGTTCACGCTCTTGGAGAGATTATAGACATTCTCTTTGGAAGAGATGGCGGCAATCTTCTCCAACTGGCTGAGCGTAGGGAGAATAGCTTGAGTGATTCTCGCAGGTTTCTCCTCACCTGTCTTCACGTTGATCTGATAGAGTTGCAACGATTCAGCGCCAGCAGGACTTGTTATCTTATATACGTATTCCAACTTCTTTTTCTTACCCAACTTAATGAGTTCCTTTTTCATCTTGTCGGCATCGGTGGTTCCTGTGGCCTTCACATGGAGAGTACCCACAGATGTGGTGAGCGATACGGCTCTAGGATTGTTGGTGAAGCGAGCACTACCCGTAGAGTGCATGGCATGTTCTGTAGGCGTAGCACGGTTCAGAATTTGTTTCAAAACTCCTTTCTCGACAAGTGTCATCTCTGCCTCAGGTTTGATGCCATCTGCATCGATGCTGTATGCACCCATCAACTTTGTGCCATTATATTCTGACTTGGAAGAGTAGTTGACGATGTCGATGCGTGGGTCGAGAATTTTCTTGCCAATCTTCTTGCCAAGTGCCTTGTCGTTAGGAGCAAGCATTACCTGTGCATAGAGTTTGTTGAGCGTGAGCAGATTTTCTGTGAAAGGATAAACGGCAGCCATATCCTCGAACATCACAGGACCTTTGTAGGTATCCTCCAAGATAGGTACGTCTTTTATGGAAACAAATTGCTCTGCAAATTCTCTCACCTTTGCCTGTAGTACTTCAGCTGAAGGCAACTCTTCTGGAGTGGTGAAATTCATTTCGAATCCACTTCTTTGTTGGCTTCCATCTGTTAAACGAAGATTAGCCTTTGCTTTCATTATCAAGTAACTATGAGGCTCTTTGAGATTGACATTCTCTGATGTTATACGATATGTATCAGCGTATGCACCTTCAAAGGAAATGCTCGTGTTGGTTAAATCCTTAAAGTCTTTGAAAACTTCGGAAACCTTGCATGCTAAGTTTGATAATTTCTGTGAGTCGATATGGTAGTCGTAACTTGGTTGGATTTCTGTTACAGGAGCCATGCGTTGCATATCAGGTATTTTTTCAATAGCAGTTGGAAGAGGGTTACTATTGAGGTAGTTCATCTTTTGAGCGTAACTATTGATATTATATTTGTATGCCAAGTCGCTATAAGTCCAGAAGGCACGTCGGATTGCATCGTAGCCACCTCCTGCTTGTATGCCTGTCTTGATGTATTGGCCAAGTTTCAATTCGCTGTTGCGCTTGAAACTGCCTACCAAGACTTGAGTGCTACCCAACATATCCCATGGCGTATCGTAGCAATAGGTCAGGCCACCAAGTTCTGCTTTTATGTTGACAGTTTTGAATCGTGTAGCCAAATATGACATATAGAAAGGACGTGGAGACCCCACAATGGAAAGAGAATCCATTTCCCTCTTCATTTCATCTTTCATTCCAGATAGAATGTTCTTGTCTATGTCATTAGCATTGATTCCATCAAACTCATTGGTCGATGGCTTTCCTCCAAACCCTGGTGCCTTTAGAGTGGCTGGGACATAGTTGCTTTTGGCACGGCGTTGTGTCTCTATCTGCGTGACGTAAATGGTAGGAGAAACGGCAGTTACAGGAACCCATCCCGACTCAGCACCACAAACTCCAGTGAAGACGCTGGCGTTCTTACCTGCTGCTGCAATATGCGAGAACATGGATAATGGTGTACCTATCAAATCAACACCACGTACCAACTGGTCAGGGCGACCATCGGCAAAGATGCGATACACTTCCAATGGAGTTACATTGAAAGAGTTGAGGCTTCCACCCTCGCCTGTATAAGTATAACCGCTAGTCACGGTCTTGAAGTAATAACCATATTCCTTGCCTTGCTTCTTTGCTTCAGCACGGAGCATCTGTCTCATCTGCGCATCAGTGTAAGGCTTGTTGGTCTCGACGATCAAGTTGGACTGACGAGACACTGGGTCTTTGTCATCCGATGTGCGGCCATGTCCATTGCTCACAGGAAAACCATCGAGTGGCACACGGCTCATAAGGAAGGACTTTAATACACCGTTTACTACATTGTTCACTCTGCGAGCTTTCACGCCCTCGTCGTCATATTTGTAATATCCATTGAGGTCTGTCCCTGCATAATGGCGAAGGGTAGGGTCGCAATAGACTTGGAATTCTTTAGGCAGTACAAGTTGATCAACCATCTTCTTGAATGTTTCACCTCCTTCTTTAAGACGGTGTCCCTCTAGACGGTGTCCAAATATTTCATGGAAAAAAACGCCGCTGGCTTCACCAGACAACATAGCTGGACCTGTATAGGGGTCAGCGACAGGCGCGTCTCTTAATGCTAAAACTCTCTGTACCATGTCTTTTGCATCGGTTACTATTTTCTCAACCGATGGAAGACTGTCAAGGTCGTATGCTAAATAATCTTTATTGAGGGGCAAGTTCATTCCGTCTGCAGCTACAGCTTGTGTTGAAAGCATGATTCGTCCGCAAATGCGGTTTTGCACGACCTCTGAACCTTCTGTGTTGACAAAATAGACTCGAGATACTTGATAGGTGAGACTTGCTTCTCCACTCAGCAACTCAGGAGCAGCCTTGAAAGCAGCAGATATTTCGTTGAGCTTCTTGAGCCAACCAATCTTGTCTATTTGATAATAGCGGTTGCCGATGGAAGCATCATAGTATTTCTCAATAGGGGCATCTGAGAAACACGCAGCTTTGTCCTCGTTAGCCGCTGTTGTAGCAGCTTTAGTCTTAGCTTCATCGAAAGCTTGACAAGCGTACTTGTAGCGGCTGTTTGTCTCTTTCCAAATGGCAGCACGAATACCATCAGTTGCATTGTCGTCCAAGGGAAGCATGGTAGGCTGTGTAACAGACATTCCCTGATATTGCTGTGTGCCTTGGGTTGTGTATTTGAAGTTGTCAAGTTGTTTGCTGCCGATTCTGATTTGTGGTGAGAATAGACGTGTGCGAACTTCGTCTTCGCCATTTTTGTTGCCAAAACTGCTTTTCAATACGAGTGTGTATTTGTCCTCCACTCTCATGCTCATGTAGTATGGCTTGTGGTCGGGTTGCTTTTGCAGCTGTTCCATACTGTAATTGAGTTCTGACTTCAGAGTTTGCAGCAACTTGTCGGTTTGTTGGGCGAACGCCGAAGCGCAGCCCAACAAAAGTGTCATGGATATAATTAACTTTCTCATAATTCCTTTTTATTTATAGATGCCAATTTCTGCAAGTGTCACATCGAATGTGCCAAAATAGTATTGGGAAGGGATGCCCACTTGGATGTATCTTACCTTTTGTTTTCCATTAGAGAATGGCAGAAGGATAGTTTGTCCCGTACTAGTTCCGAGGGTATTCTCCTCTACATAGGTTGCATCGTTAAGTCCGCCGCTCTTGTCGGCGATTTTTATCGACATTTTTTGTGGGGCGATGTCATTGTCTTGGTCTGACTCACTAAACGACTTTTGTACTACTTTGATACCACTAGCCTCTACTTCTTTGCCCAAGTCGATGGTAAGAATATATGTCTGTTGAGAACTGGTAGAAAAAGGCTTCCAACAGGTACTCGCCTTGCTATCTATAAGATACTCTGGGTGAGAGTTGTAACCATCTTGGTCGGCAATGTTGCATTTAATGCTAGCTTTGCTGATATCATAGCAATCTATTGTTGGCAAGTGCGCTGCTCCCATGTCCTTGATGAAAGACTCTTTGGATAATTCCTGGTAGTGTTTATTGTAGCGTTCTACGACGAGTCCTGTGTGCTGATGCATAATCTCCAACACCTTGTTACTGATAGTTGGGTCGAAAATTTTGTATTGTCCACGCGCCGTGTCGTTGGCTCCTGCTTCTGTGAGATAGGTATTCTTTCCTACTACCAGTTTCTTCAGATTTGGCATGTTGAACAGGTCTTCCAGAGAGTTGATGTCGACATCTAATTCCAATGTCTGCAAGTTCTTTGCCCAGTTGTCGGATACGTTGCCTGTGCTATTGATGATTTTTCCGTCGGTGCCATACTTGGTCTTGAGAAATTCTTTGAAATCAGAGGTGTATGTTGGTTCTTTGCTCAATTCGTATGGATCGAATTCTATCAAGTCCTTGCAACTTCCGATGTGTCCTGTGCGGTATAGGGTGACAGGCTTGGATGGGTCTATTTCATCGGGCAAGACATAGATTGGCTTAGAAGCTATATCCTCGTTTAGTTCGAAGTTTCCCTCAGAGCCATCCTTTTTGGTATATTTCAAATTGGCTGTTTCCAAACCATTTTGCCAACCAGAAAAGAGCATAATCAGGTTGTTGTCCAAGAAATACTGCTTAGCCACCACTCTAGAGAAAGATACTACTTCCTCGTGTTGGTTAGTATATGGGCGACTATAGATGGCGTTTTCTAGCGATTCGTTGCTATCTTTGTCGAGGGAACTGACGATGATCTTGTATGTGCTGTTGCCGAGGTTATCTATGCTGTAGGTTGTTGTTCCTCGATCTAGCAGAACTGAGTCTGTGTCAATGTCGTTAGTCCATTTCACCTTGACCTTGTCGATGATGGGGTCACTGTTGTTAGTCCAGTTCACGATAAGTCTTTCCCATCCTGGTGTCACCGTGAGGTTGTCACATTTTCCAATGTATCTGATTTCGCCGTCGCCAGCCATATCTGCGTATGTGTCCTTGATGTCTTGGCAGGCAGTCAAGGAGGCTAAGGCTGCGAGGGATATAATCAATGTCTTTATATTCTTTTCCATGTTTTATTCATCTTTCTTTGTCCAAACTTCCAACTCTTGTATAAGAAAATATTGAGCTGCGTTGATAGAGGTGCCTTGTGACCATGACATCATATTGTCAATGTCATTGTATGTCTTGTTGACTACAATCTTTAGGTATCTGTATCCTTCCCCTTGGTCGTAGAGTAGTTTGAGAGGCATATATACGGAGTCGGCTTTCTCTGCCTCTGCTTTTGTGTCGATAGCATTTATATTTCCAACGGCGTTGGCTATCCATCTCTCCCTGGTTTCGATATCAGGATCTTGGTTATAGCTTGCTACTTTTATCCAAGCTTTTGCATCCCAGTTTCCTGCAGTTCCATTGTCATCCTTGGCGGCATATACATCTACCGAACAAGGCAGTTTGTCTATGTAATAGCCATTTTTGAAGAGGGTGTAATAATTGTCAATCGATAGGTTGCTGTAGCACCACTGAAAATAAGACCTCACGTTAAGAGGGGTATAGAATCTTACCTCTGCTGTAAGTCTGTTTTGGTGCATGTCGATGTACATAGGGTCACCCCATGCTTGCGGACCAGCCAAGAAGCAGTTTCGCTTGATGCATCCTTTGCTTCCTTCTTTCTGGTATTGGTCAAAGAAGTCTATGCCCTTGAGCTCGCCGTCGAAGAGATATTTTTCTCCCATGCAGTAATCTGGACGTTCCACGGACTTGTCGAAATAAAAGTCGAAATTGCTTTTATCGAGCTTGGTTGTGTTGTAAGCTTTAATATGATTCCATGCTTGTTCACGCACCATGTAACCACGATAATCTTCTGTGCGAATGACAATAGTGTTATCCTCCGATTTCTGTTTTAATTCGAAGCTCAGAGTGTCTTTGCCTTCTGTGATATTGAGTGTTTTGATGAGGATGGTGTCAGGTTGACCAGATAAAGGATCGGTACCCAGATAATAAATGTGAGCCAATCCCTTTGCATTGGTTGTGTTGTCTGTCAAGATGCTGAAACCATTCCAACCGGAGAGAACTTTCACACGGTTGAAAAATGCGTAGGGAGCGGAGTCCTCTGTATTGAAGGACACGGCGATAGGTGCGCTTTCCTCACCATCTCTTTTTACGAAGCGAACTTCTGCGGGTACATTCTGTTTTGCCTCGTTGAAACCCTCCAATACCACCGAGTCCTTCAATGCGCTTGAAGTGCGCAGAATTTCATGCCCTGCATAGTCTTTGTAGCGAATGTTCAAGCCCATCAAGTCTTTGTCGGCAGGAAACTTGAAATACATGATGGCTCCACCTGGCATTGGCTTGAAACTGAAAGCTTCTGTGCCAACGGATGGTTGGAAGGTTGTCTCTTCATCCTTGCATGAACTGAGTGTTGCAAGTAGAATGAGAAAATATATGATTTTTTTCATGTCTTTTTTTTATATGATGTTATGATGATTAGTTGTTTCCACCCCAACCTGGGTTTTGTTTGCATCCTGAGATGAGTATTTCCTCACTGCGGATAGGGAAAAAGTAATCTCTTGGAGCTGTGAACTTGCGTTTCGACCATATTACGATAGGTCCTTCGTAGTTGTTGTAGAAGCGGCGGTTGTCAGAGCAGATGATATTCCATCCATATTGTGGTTCGTTCAATTCCTGTGGAGCTTCCATCCAGCGTCGCAAGTTGTAAAACCTTCTGCCCTCGAAGGCAAACTCGATGTTCCACTCTTGGTGAATGATGCTGCGCATACCACTCTGTGTGGTTACTTTCTGAGGATTTCGTGCATAGCTCTCCCACGCTTCGCAAACCTTAGGAATTCCAGCTCGTTCACGTACTACATCTAACTTGCTATATACATGCTCGTTATCAGGAACATCTAGATATTCATTCCATGCCTCAGCTGACATCAGGTATAATTCTGCTAAACGAAGGTATGTTTGCTTAAAGGCATAAATATTTGTCTGCAGATAGTCGGCAAATGGCTGGGTAGAATCAATGTATTTTTTTATCCAGTATCCTGTAAGTGACTGTGGAAGAGTTGCATTGATCTTCGTGTCTTCTGTTCCGAAGTTGCCTCCTTGTTTCGTGTTGGTGATGGTAGCTTTATAGGTTGCACTGTAAGTGCTTGTCGGACGATACCAACAAGTTCCGTCAGCTACGATGTCAGCATAGAAGCGAGGCTCTCTACGACGGTGTAGTCCTAAAATCTCAGTGTTCATTGGCACAACGTTGAGGTAGCGACTATCTGTTTCTTTGCTCATTTGGTATTTGTCACTCACCCATTGTTTATCTTCGTCTATTGGCAGACCATGGTCGGTGTAGAACATCTCAACCATCTTCATGCTTGGAGCAAGACATCCTTTTGCATTTTGATCCAGGAAAGCAGCTTCTGATCTTTTAGTGTAAGGTGCAAAACAAATTCCTGTAAAGGTGCCTTTTTGATTTTCAAATTCCAAGAGAATCTCAGGATTTGTATATCTCTTGTCGAGTACAGATTGCTGTATGTTGAAAATGGTGTTGAGCATGTCCGTTCCTTTGTCGCTCGTACTGTTGTAGAGATGCTTTCCACCAGTGATGGCGTAGTTAATGGCTTCGTCTGCAGCAATGGCAGCCTTGTGCCATTTTTCCTTGTCGTAATCTGGGAAGAGACGATCGCCATTTTTATTGGTGAAGTTCTTTAGTTGCTCGTTGCCGTTGAAAAGGGGGGATGCAGCGAAAAGCAAGGCATATGCCTTGACGGCAGCTGTTGATTCTTTCTTGAAATAGGCATGACGTGACTCCTCCGAACCACTCATGGTCGGGAGGTCGGCAATGGCTTCGTCACACAGACTGACGATGGCATTGACGCAATCGTCGATGTTGGCACGTGGTTGCTGCATAGCATCCTTGCCTGCGTTGGCATCGATATTCTCTGGTACGAGGATGAATGAACCATATCTCTTGAGTAATTCGAAGTAGGTGGCAGCTTTCAATGCCTTGACCTCGGCTTTCCAAAGTTTTTTTTCATCCTTTGTCATATTTTGACAGAGATCCACATTGTCTATGAATAAGTTGCAATAGCGGATGATGCAGTAGGCACCATCTTTGCTCCAAATGTTGCAATATGGATTTTGTGCCATTTGGAGTCCGTCTCCTATGTAGATGGCTGGTCCATATGCCGCCATGTTGTCTCTGAAATATTGACCGCCCACAAACTCGTCGGCACCGATGAATCCTGGTTGCTCCTCGTAGCTGGTTGCCATATTGGTAAACATGGCATAGCAGGTCTTGAGCCATTTGTCCACATCGTTTCGTTGTTCGAAATTCGTTTCAATGGTTTCAACGTCTCCTTTTGGAACAACGTCGAGATAGTCGCTGCAAGAGGTGCTTAGCAGAGCACTTGCCAAAAATAGTGAATATATTATTTTTTTCATTGTCCTTTATGTCTTTTGTTGTTCTCTTTTTAGAAACTGATGTTGATGGCTGCTGAGTAGGTGCGCTGGATAGGATAGTTGAATCCTGATTCACCAAGCTCAACGTCCCAAAGCTTAAAGTTGGTCAGGCAGAATGCATTGTTTACCTTGAGTGACAACTTGAAGAGCTTTAATCCCAATGTGCTAACAAACTTCTTAGGCAGGTTGTACGCTATTTCAATGTTTGTACAGCGCAAGAAGGAACAGTTGCGCATGAAGTAGGTACTCTTGCGAACCTCGGCGTTACTACTGTTGTACCAATCCTCTTGTGGGTTGTGCTGAGCAATGCTCGAAGTGGACAATCTTGGCCAGAAAGCATGTGTGTCTTGGTTGTCCTCAGACCAATGGCTGTCGTAGATGGCTTTCAGCATGGCGTGGTCGCCATAGAAAGGCGAAACTTTGACAGGGTTGATGAAGAAGGATCGCTGACCAGAACCTTGGAAGGCAAAGTTGAGTTCCCATCCCTTATAGTTGATGAATCCTGTGAAACCATAGATGAGGCGAGGTGTCTCAGGGTAGCCTATATAGGTGGCATCGTTTACATCAATGACCCCATCATGGTTGATGTCTCGGTACTTGATATCGCCAGGCATCACATCGCCATCTTGTCGTGGTGAATTGTCGATTTCTGCTTGGTCACGGAAAAGACCCTCTGCGATGTAGCCGATTGGTTGACTGATTTCATGACCCACTTTGCGCTGCCATGTTGGCTTGTTGGTCGCCTCTTCTACTTCCTTGTATTTTGTCTTGTTATAAGTGAGAGTTCCATTTAGAATCATCCAACAATCGTTACTGAATGCCTTTTGCACTTTCAAAGAGAGGTCTACACCACGTGAGTCCGTTTTACCGATGTTGGCAAGCGGATCTACCTCAATACCCATATTGGCTGGTATGGTGGTACGTGTGGAGATGATATTGTGGCGAATTTCTTGGTAGATGTCGGCTTGTGCTTCTATCAAACCACCGAAGAGTTTTGCCTCAATACCCAGGTTCTTTTGTTCTGCTATTTCCCAAAGAATATTAGGGTTGGCGTATGCCACAATCTGTTTGCGTACGAATTGTGCGCCTGCATTTGCGGTTGGATCTTGACCTCCTGTTCCTGCGGAAGTTGTTCCTATCTGTGGTAAAAATACGAAGCGAGGTGTTTCCACGATACCATCATTTCCTACTTTACCCCAAGACAGACGAAATTTCAAGTAGCTGATGTATTTGTCAATTTTCTTCATCCAAGGCTCGTTGGATGCCACCCAAGCTCCACCTACTGCGGGGAAGAAACCGAAACGTTTTGATTTAGCAAAACGTTCGGAACCATTGTATCCAAAGCTTCCCTCTATAAAGTAACGGTCTTTATAACCATAATTGCCACGTGCAGAGTAGGTTAAGTTGCGCTGTGGTTGACCGTTGAGTACATCACTTATCGGAGTGAAGGTACGCTCTTGTGATTGAACTACGGCAGTAAGTGATGTTTGGTGGTTGCCCCAAGCTGCTTGGTGAATCAAAGTGCCTGTGTAGGTGATTCTGGTATCGGTACTTCTATCTCCCTCACTAGCATTCAGCGTGCGGCTTGCCCTGGAATTCTCTACGTCAGCGAGTGTAAACTTACCTGTCTCATTGTCATAGCTGGATAGATAATACTTATATGGTATAGTGTAGAACTCATTGCTGTAGTAGCCTGTTTGTACCAAGGAAGCGCTTGCCCTGAATTCCAAACCTTTTACCAATTTGGACAGATTGTGTATATACTCTGCACGGTTGGTGGTTGAAAAACGAGTACGGTTGATGTATCCTTTCTGTATTTCCATGTATGGATTGGTCTTCCTGCTGGCCGTTGTGCCAAAAAGAATATGAGGAAAATTATGCGTCTCGTCTGCAGGGTATGTTGGAGCAAAATCCACAGGTGAAGCATTGAAAGCGTAATAATAAGCTTCGGTCTGGCTGGTTTGTGGACCATGGTACTTGTCCAATGTGGCTACAGAATTGATGACCAACTTAATGCCTGAGCGTAAATCAATGTTCAAGTTGGTTCTGAATTGCGTCTGATTGTTGGTAATATTACAATCGAAATCATTCAGACGGTCAGTCTTAATCATACCCTCGTCACGATTATAGTTGATGGCAGCATAATATTGCACTTTCTTAGAGCCGCCACGAATATTAATGCCGGCACGATGGTTCCATGCAAAGTCTTTGAAAAGCTGCTTGTACCAATCGGTATGTGGGTATAACCAACTAGGATATTTCCCAGAGGCGGTCTTATTAATGTAATCGACAGAGTATTGAGGTGATGCGTTTGGGTTGCGCCCCAATTGTGCTTGGTCGTACATCCTCATATAAGTGATAGGATCTACTACATCGATGGTGCTAGTTGGTTGTGTCAAGACAGATTCATATCGGAAATTAGTATATACACTACCTTCTTCACCCTTCTTGGTGGTCACCTTGATGACACCATTGGCACCACGGGCACCATACATGGCAGTTGCCGAGGCATCTTTCAATACGCTGAAGCTCTCGATATCCTCTACTTGGATGCGAGAAAGTTCTAGCTTGGAAGATTCTACGCCATCAATTAAAATCAAAGGGTCGGTATTGGCACCGCTCTGGAAAGAGGTGATACCACGGATATAGAACTTGGTGTTCATCTCATTTTCGGTCAAGCCACCAGGAAGACCACCGGTTTGCCATGCCACCATACCAGGAATACGACCAGCGAAAGAGGTTGTCAGGTCGGAACTTGACACCTTCAAATCGGTAGGTTTTACAGTCGTGATAGAAGATACGACGCTTTCCTTTTTCTGAGTACCGAAGGCAACGACCTGTACTTCGTCCAAATTCTTGGCATCTGGGCGCAAGTCAATTTTCAAGGCTCTTTGAGGGTTCTTGATTTCTGCAAATTCATTTTTGTAGCCAACAAATGAGAACTTGAGTACATCGCCTTTGCGAGCTTTCAGAGAGAAATCTCCGTTTACGCCAGTGGTTGTACCTGTCTTGGTGCCTTGCAGCATGACATATACACCCGGCAGTTCGACACCGTTCTCATCGACTACCTTTCCCTTGATGTCGTAAAACTCGCCGGCTCCTTTTGAGACGTGCAATGTTCCCTTGGTAACGGTGATGAATTGTTTGTCTATCTTAAAGGTCAGCCCTTTGCCTGTGAGGAGCTGTATCATGGCTTCTTGTACATTGGAAGCCTTGATGTTGCGACTCACAGTTAGTCCCTCTACGTCTTCGTTGGCGTAGAGTACCTTGTACTTGGTAGCCTTTTCCAATCGCTTGAACGCTTTGGCGAGGCTCTCATTCTTCATGTTGATGACGATTTCCTGGTTTTGTCCTTGGGCTACGATGGGTTGTATCACGCCCGGTGACATTAAGAGGGTAGTCACCAGCAAACAATCTCTCAAAGTTTTCTTCATTTTACGCTGATTAAAGTTTAAAATTACTTATAAGTCGTAAAGAAATGAAATAAGACACCCCTTTTGATAGAAAAAATGAAAAAATCGTGGTAAATTCGTTAAAATTTGCCACGATTTAGTTTCATATTATAATAAAGGTACCATATAGAGGGGGAGATACACAATACCGTTTTCCACTTTTAGGTCGGCAGTATGTACAACGTAAGGAGTGGCGAGATAATTGCTATATTTCTTGATGCATTTGTTCAATGACGTGATGGTGTATCTTGTTGTTGATTTCACTTCAATAGGCGAAATGTTGTGCCGAGTTGTTATCTTACTCTTTGCTATCAGAAAGTCTAATTCCATTCTTGAATCCTTGTCGTTTCTGTCAGAATTAGAGTAGAAATAGAGGTTGTGACCTGCAGTCTTGAGCATTTGAGCCACAATATTTTCTATAATCATGCCAGAGTTCATCTCTAATTTGTCCTTTAAAATTTTCTGATATAACTCTTCTGTAACGATTCCTCGTTCGTCAAAAGCATGACTGATAAGCAACCCCGTATCACCCATGTAACATTTCAAAGTGAAGTCGTCTCGTTTTAAGTTGAGGCCAATGCTTGGCTCTGTTGTATTGTAGCACATATTCACGATCATAGCATCCTTGAGCCAAAGAAAAGAACTTTCATAGTCTCTCATCCTTGCTTCTTTATTCAGGTCAGATAACTTGAATTTCTTTTCATGTTTCTGCAATTGCGAGGGAATTTCATCGAATATGCTGAGTACTTTTTCTGCATAGTTGCCCGCATAATCATATATACTATTGCGGTAAAGAGTTAATATCTGGCGTTTTACTCTGTCTGTTTCCTCAAAATCTTTAGTGTCAATATATTTCTTGACAGCTTGTGGCATGCCACCTACGATGAGGTAAAGTCTAAAAAAATCCATGGCTTTCCTGTGTATCGCTTGCCCTAATGGCTGTTGATGCTCAAATTGGGCTTTGATAAAGTCCATAAGCATATCTTCACCGTTTGCCCAAAGGAATTCTTCGAGGTCCATAGGGTACATATAGATGGTTTCCTCTTCGGAAGGGATTAATATTCCTTCTGTATTTCTTCTGATGGATATGAGTGAGCCTGTCTCTATATAATCATAACGCCCATCTGCCACCAAGTATTTTATGGCAGTACGAGCCCTTGGACAAAATTGTACCTCGTCAAATATAATTAGAGATTCTCTTGGGTACAATTTCTTCCCACTATAAATACTAAGGTGAGTAAACAGCATGTCTAAATTGTCAAGATAGTCATCAAACAGTTGTTTGATGTCTTTCCCTACTTTGTTGAAGTCGATGAGAATGTAGCTTTTATATTCATTTTTAGCAAACTCTTCTACAACAAAGCTTTTCCCGACACGCCTTGCTCCTTCTAACATGAGGGCCGTTTCGCCTTTTCTGCTGTTCTTCCATTTTAGAAGCTTTTGGTATATTTTTCTCTTCATTTCACGAAAACGAGATTAATATTTTTGTATATTTACACGAAAACGAGATTATCAAACCTTGAAGTTTACACGAAAACAAGATTATTGATTTGCTTATTTTACACGAAAACAAGAATAACTCGGTTGCAAAGATACAAAAAACATATATAAAAGCTATTATTTTCCGTGAAAAAACAATATAATTATTGATAATTAACCTTTTGGCTTCTTACCATATCGTTGGTAAGGTAATAGATAGCATTGCGCCAAAGTTTGTTGCTTTTTATTTGATGTGCAAAGTCTCGCCCTCTACGACAGCCTTGAATCTGCCGTAGCTATTGAGTAACTCCACGGCACGCTCCAATGACTCGCTTCTCTGGCAGAAGTAGCGGAGCTTCAGGTTCTTCAAGGCTTCTTTGTCGAAGACAACGTTCACGTTGTACCATCTGCCGATGTTCTTGGTCACTTCGGCAAGGGTGGCATCGTCATAATAGATGAAGCCTTGCAGCCAGTAGGTATAGGTGTCCATGTTCTCGGCACTCATGGCGAGTGGGGAGCTCTCATTGACGGTGACACCTTGTCCTGGCACGAGCTTCACGGAGCGAGTCTCCTTCTTGTCGCTGACCAATACCGAACCTGTGAGCAAGGCGACATGGCATGGCTCGCCCTTGTAGCAACTTACGTTCAACTCTGTACCCAAAACCTTAGCATCGGCTTTTTCTGTGCTGATGACGAAAGGGTGTGCCTTGTCCTTGGTTACCTTGAAGTATGCCTCGCCTTCGAGATACACTCTACGCTCCTTGCCGCTGAACACGACAGGGTAGGTGAGGCGACTACCAGCATACATGAATACCTTAGTGCCGTCGGCAAGGGTGATGTTGTAACTCTTGCCTGGTGGAATCGTTACGGTGTTGTTCTCCATGGCTACGTCGTCATCGCCCAAGCCGAGGGCATGGAGGATGCGAGTGGTTGTGGAAGTAGCTGGTTGCTGTTCGCTCTTAGGCATGACGATGCCTTCGCCTTCCAATACCTGTGGGGCATTGCTCTTGTCGGATGACGTAAGTATGGTGGCATTTCCTGCCAAGGAGTCGCGCTGATAGACGCAAGCCAGATTATGGGACTCGCTTTTTGGAGCGTCCAAGAATACGAATTGTCGTATGGCGAGGAGTACGAGCAGCGATGCGGCTACACCTATTATTATATAGAGCGGCTTGGAGAAATGCTTTTTCGGCATTGAGGTGTCTTCGTCAATAAACGAAGAGAACTTGTCCCATTCCTTGTCAAGGTCGAATGGAAGACCATCTTCTTTGGCACCGTGGCGAGCCACGGCTTGTTTGACATTCAAAGCTTCCTTCATGTCAGACATGGCATCTCCGTCCTGCATCAGCGATGCAAGTTCTTCGTCTGTCAGTTCCTTGTCAGGTTCCATCCAGTCGATGATGTCATTCCATTTGTCTTTATCTTCAGTCATGTTTTGAATGTCTTATGTTTTATTTAGGAAAGGTATATAGCCTTTCAATCTTATAATACTTATCGTAATCTTCTCGTTTTTTACACCCTAAGGTATGTCTTTTTGTACTTTATTAACAAAAGTAGCCTCTTTTCCTTGGAAAGTGTAGCCTGGCAGAAGGTTCTGCTTATTCTTCTGGTCTCATGGTTGAGCGAAGAATCTTCAGTGCTTGTACGATATGTTTGCGTACGGCGCTGATGCTGATGTCCAGCTCTTCTGCTACTTCTCGGTATTTCATGCCTCTGAAGTAACATAGTTTGAGAATCTTCTGGGTTTGTGGAGTCAGTGTCTCGATGGTTTGGTACATGGACTTGATGCTTCGCTCGCTTTCTTCCCAGGAGTTCTCCAATTGCTCGGTCGAAGTACCATAGAGCATATTGTAGAACTCGATGTACTTGTTGCGTGCCGTCTGCTTGCGGATATGGTCGATGCACTTGTTGTGAACAAGCCGGTAGAGGAAAGCACTTCTTTTCGGAGGTTCGACTTCCGCTCGTCGAAGCCAGAGTTGCTCGAATGAGTCGCCGACGATGTCACGGCACACCTCCTCATCCTTTACCAACTGCATGGCAGCATAGTAAAGCTTAGGATATATGTCCCTGAACAGTGTTTCGAAATCTTTCTTTTCGTTACTCATTCTTGTTCTCTCTCTTCCTTGATTATACTTATTTGGACTAAAAAGTTGCAATTTGTGTCCTAATCGGTTGCAAAAGTAATAAAAAATAAACAGAAAGCCAAGCGAAACGATATTTTTTCTACAAGAAAACTTGCGTCATTCGTATCTTTTTCGTATATTTGTCGCCCCTTATATATAATAAGGTGTAAGCAGATGTGCTTTCGGCACAAGATTAAGAACATAAAGCTAAAGAATTATGACAAAAGAAGAATTGATGCACAGAGCCATCGTGCTCTCAGAGAATAGTGTGAGAAATGGCGGCGGTCCCTTCGGAGCTGTCATCGCCAAGGATGGAATCATCGTGGCTGAGGCTTCCAACAGTGTCACCATCGACAAGGATCCAACGGCTCATGCCGAGGTGAATTGCATCCGACAGGCTTGCTGCAAATTGAAGACCTTCAATCTGGAGGGTTGCGAGATTTATACCTCCTGCGAACCATGTCCGATGTGCCTCGGTGCCATCTATTGGGCGCACTTGGATAAAATCTATTATGCCAACGACCGAAAGGATGCAGCGAAGATAGGTTTCGACGATGAGTTTATCTACGAGGAGATCGACCGTAAGATAGAAAATCGCCATAAGCCAATGATAGCCTTGATGCGTGACGAGGCGTTGGGTGCTTTCCGTATGTGGGAGGAAAATACAGAGAAAAACGAATATTAAAGGAGAATGTCGTGAGGTTTAACCATAGCCTCACGACATTTTATTGTTTAAAGAGCCTTTTTCTTAAGAAATATTTCACATTCTCGGTTTTTCTTTGTACTTTTGTGCCATCTTTTGGAAATCCTTAGAGATTCTTATCGGAAAATCCTATAATATTTACATACGATAATGGAACAGTCAATAGAAAATCTCTACAAGCTTGACGGTAGGGTGCCCGTCGGTAAAGCACTCCCATTTGGTCTTCAACATGTGTTGGCGATGTTTGTCAGCAACATTGCGCCAATCATGATTCTCGCAGGTGCGGTGGGATTGGATAGTTCGGTCAGTGCTGTGCTCATCCAAAACTGTATGGTCATCGCCGGTATTGGTACGCTGGTACAGCTCTATCCTGTATGGCGCATCGGTTCTCGCTTGCCTATCGTGATGGGTATCTCCTTCACCTTCCTTTCGCTCGCCATCAGCATTGCCGCTGCCCATGGCATGGGAACGCTCATCGGTGCGGTCATCGTCGGTGGTCTTGTGGAAGGTACGCTTGGACTCTTCGCCAAGTATTGGATTAAGCTCATTCCTCCTGTGGTAGCCGCCACGGTAGTTACCGCCATCGGATTCTCGCTTCTTCCTGTAGGTGCCAACTCTTTTGCGGGTGGTCAGGGTGCTGCCGACTTCGGTAGCATGAACAATTGGATTGTGGGTTCCGTCACCTTGCTCGCTTGTCTTCTTTGCCAGATTTTCGCAAAGGGTTTCTTGCGCTCCCTCTCTGTTCTCGTCGGACTGATTGTGGGTTATATCCTCGCTCTGTGTATGGGCATGATAGATTTCAGTGGACTTTCCAATCTTTCTATCCTTGCCTTGCCTCATCTCTTGCCTTTTACTCCTGAGTTTAATATCGGTGCCATCCTCTCGGTGGTAGCTGTGTATTTGGTATCTGCCACGGAGACCATCGGTGATACTTCGGCTCTTTGCAACAGTGCCTTGCATCGTGACCCTAACACCAAGGAGATGGGAGCGGCGGTTTGCTGCGATGGTTTCGTAAGCTCGGTATCGGGTCTCTTCGGATGTACTCCTATTACTTCCTTTAGCCAGAACGTAGGTTTGGCGGCGATGTCGGGCGTGGTTAATCGATTCACTATCGCCATGGGTGCCATCATCATGATTATCGGCGGTGTGTTCCCTGCCATCGGCTATGTGCTCACCACGATTCCTCAGGCTGTGCTCGGTGGTTGTACCATCATGATGTTTGGTAGCATCCTCTTCGCAGGTTTCGGTATGATGGCTCGCACGGGCTTCTCTCAGCGTAACATGGTCATCGTGAGCCTCTCGCTCAGCGTAGGTCTCGGTTTCACCCAAGCAACGGGCATGTTTAATATCTTCCCAGAGATTGTTCGCACTGTATTCGCCGACAACTGCGTGGCAGTCGTGTTCCTCTTGGCAGTGATTCTGAATCTCGTGTTACCTAAGTCGTTGGAGAAATAGTTCAGCAAATGAGGCTGAATTATAAAATGACATCCGAAGTCAAATCGGGCAGAATCGTTAATTGGCGTCCGAAGTCAAATCGGGCAGAATCGTTAATTGGCATCCGGAGTCAAATCGGGCAGAATCGTTAATTGGCGTCCGAAGTCAAATCGGGCAGAATCGTTAATTGGCGTCCGAAATCAAATCGGGCTGAAAGCCCAAAAGCATTTAGCCCAGGGCAACGCCCTGGGTAATATGTTGCAAATTAAAGTCGCCCTGTAAGGGCAAAAGCATAATAGATAAATCATATAAATTTCAAGTCAGAAAATGGATTTACTGAAAGAAAGAATTATGAAGGAAGGCAGATGCTTTCCTGGAGGTATCTTGAAGGTGGATAGTTTTGTGAACCATCAGATGGACCCTATGTTGATGATGGACTTGGCGAAGGAGTTCGTGCGCCTTTTCAAGGACATCAAGTACAACAAGATTGTGACAATCGAGGCTTCAGGCATCGCTCCTGCCATCATGGTGGGCTACTTGACCAATCTCCCTGTTGTTTTTGTCAAGAAAAAGAAACCTAAGACAATGGAGGGCATGATTACCTCTGTGGTTCACTCTTTCACTAAGGACATGGACTATACTGTGTGTGTCAGCAACAGTTACCTTACTCCTGACGACCACGTCATCTTCATCGACGACTTCCTTGCCAACGGCAATGCTTCGAAGGGTGTAATGGATCTCTGCCAACAGGCTGGTGCCACCATCGAGGCGATGGGCTTCATCATCGAGAAGGCTTTCCAGCATGGCGGCGACTTCCTTCGCAAGGAAGGGATGCGCTACGAGGCTCTTGCTACCGTCGAGAGCTTGGATGACTGCAAAATAGTTTTGAAATAATATGAAGAAAAGAATATTCTTGTTGAACGCCTTGCTTTGTTTGGCTCTGTCCTTGTGGGCGGTGCCGGCGAAGCGAGGCGTTTGGTGTTCTGTCTCTTTGGTTGATGGAACGGAAGTGCGAGTGCAACTTGTGGGTGATGAGTTCTCTCATTTTTACGTTTCGGAGGATGGAACGAAGTATGTGGAGGATGCCAGTACGGGACTTTATCGGAAACTAACCGATGAGGCTCAACGGCGGAAAGGTGTGATGGCTCGTCGTGCAAAGGTACAAAAACGCCAAGCGACTCGTTTGCGCAAGGCGCAATCTGCATCGAGGCGGAGTAGCTTGTTCCAAGGCACCAAGAAAGGGCTGGTGATTCTCGCTGAGTTTACGGACAAGAAGTTTGCCACAGGACACAACTTGTCTCTGTACAAGCAGATTGTGAATGGCGACAACTATCAGTCGGGTGATTTCCGAGGTAGCGTCAAGGACTACTTCAAGGCGCAGAGCCAGGGACAATTTACTTTGGATTTTGATGTGGTCGGCATCTGTCCGTTGTCGAAGAGCTATGCTTATTATGGTAAGAATACCACAGATTCTTATGGGAATGATACTGACCAACATGCAGGAGAAATGGTTGCTGAGGCTTGCCAGTGGGCTCACCAGCAAGGTGTCGATTTCTCCCAATATGACTGGGATGGAGATGGCGAGGTGGATCAGGTCTTCGTGCTTTATGCCGGAAAGGGGGAGGCTGATGGTGGCGCAGAATCTACAGTTTGGCCTCACATGTACTATCTTTCAGTATCTGATTATGGCAAGGCATTGACCTTTAATGGCGTAAAAGTCGATACATACGCTTGCAGCGCAGAGTTGAATGGCAACAGCGATCTCGATGGAATCGGTACGTTCTGCCATGAGTTCTCCCATTGCATGGGCTTCCCTGACCTGTATGACACTAGTTATAGCGGATGGTTTGGCATGGGCGACTTTGACCTGATGAACTCGGGCAGTTATAATGGCGATGGTAGATGCCCTGCTGGTTATTCCGCATACGAGAAGAATGAGTGTGGCTGGATTACGCTTCATGACATGACAGACATTGACTCTGAGAACAAAGTGTCGGGCTTGGCTCCAGTAAGCGAAGGTGGTGATGCCTATGTCATCCACAACAAGGGACATCAAGATGAGTACTATGTGGTGGAGAATCGTCAGAAGACGAATTGGGACGCGAGTCTTCCTGATGCAGGTGTCATGATTACCCATGTGGATTACAATGAGTATGTCTGGGAGTATAACGTTCCTAACACGAAAGATACTTATTATGATTGGGATGATAATGACAAGGAATATACCAATGACCACCAGCGTCTAACTATTTTCCATGCCGATAACAAATCGCATGGTTCTTATGACTATGGACATGTGGGCGACCTGTATGGTAATAAATATACCAGCTTGACTTCTACATCGACTCCTGCCGCTACCTTATATAATAAGAATTCCGATGGAACGAAGTATATGCATATTGACATCACTGACATTGCGGTGGCTTCTGATGGAACTGCTTCGATGACATTTACTCCAGCCGACCATAATGGGGGTGGTGAAACTCCAGATACACCTGTTGTGCCAGATGGCTCTACCTTGCTTTATGAGTCATTCAACAATTGTGATGGCAAGGGTGGTAATGATGGAGAATGGAGCGGAAACGTTGCCGGAAGTGAGGCTAGCTCTGATGAATTCGATAATAATGGCTGGACGAGTACCGGCAAGATTTATTCTGCGGATGGCTGTGTACGACTTGGCGCAAGTGGAAATGTGGGCAATATAACTTCTCCTGCCATTACTGTCGATGGTTCAGTCGTGCTGACGTTCAAGGCTGGTGCTTGGGATGGCGGCAAGGATGGCACAGCCTTGAATCTTTCCGTTTCCAACGGAAAGATTTCCGATGCTTCCGTCACCATGAAGAAGGGCTCTTGGACTAGTTATTCAACTACGATTACTGCAAAAGGTACAACGAAGATTACTTTTGCAGCCCAAAAGGGACGCTTCTTCCTAGATGAGGTAAGAGTGACGGCTCATAGTTCGACAGGTATCGAAAATGTGGAGGCTGAAGAAAGAAGTAGCATCATAGGTTACTATTCTTTGGATGGCACTCGTCTGAATGCGCCAACTCCAGGAATTTGCATCATTCGATATGCTGATGGAACAGTGAAGAAAATAATCAAAAAATAGGGAAGTAGTACTTCATTGGTACTTGCAGTAGTACTTCCTTTGCTATCGAAGTTATACTTCATTGCTCTTTGAAGTATAACTTCGATTTGTTGTCTATATCTCATTAATAGGATTCTTATTTGACGATTTCTGCGGCGTAGGTCCCCATAACCTTATATCCCATAGGGTTTGGGTGCAGCCAGTCGCTGCTGGCATATTCCTTTTTCATTTGTCTATCATCCTCGGGCGATTGCAGTAGTTTGGCGAAGTCGAGGATACCATCCACTTCTTTCTTCTTGGCTTGGTTGCGAATCCACTCGTTGACGGTCTGTCGGGCAGCCTCATGGAAAGGGGAGTAATATCCAGCTCCCTTGAAAGGGGTGATGGTGGCGAGATAGACTTTCATCCTACGTGCCTTAGCTTTCTTAATCATTGCCTGGTAACTCTCGATAAGCTGGCGAGCCACGGTCTCGCTATTCCCACTTCTGGCAGCACCGATGTCGTTAATACCCTCGAAGATGATGACCTTCTTCACGCCGAATTGTCCGAGGATGTCTCTGTCGAAACGGTCTTTGGCCAATGTGCCGAATCCTCCAGGTACAACCACACGATTGTTTCCGATGCCGAGATTAAGCACACCTTGGTTGGTTATCTTATGTTTCAGTTGCAGCATCTCCGACATCACGTCTGGCCAACGGTTCTGGGCATTGTCGGTGGAGCATTTGCCATCGGTGATGGAGTTGCCCATGATGGCAATGCTGCTGAGGTCGGTCCTCAGCGAATAAATGTCGATGCCACTGATGTTGTACCAATGGTTCTCCCGGAAAGCCTTCTCGAAGTTGGAGTGGGCGTTGGTCACGCCTTTCATAATGTATGAGGTGGTGCGAGATCCCATGTGGACGGTCGGTACGGTTGGGGCGGATGTGTAGTTGATAGTGATAGCCAATCGTTGCAGGGCTTTCAGGGGAAAGGGCAGGGCATCGCTCATGATGCTCTTGCCGGCAGGGATGGTCACCTTGTATTTCTTGTCGAACATGACATACTTGGCACTCTTCGGGTCGATAGCGAAGGAATCCTTGGCATGGGCGATGTAGATGGAGCGGATGACAACAGGTTCGGTGCTATAGACGTTGCTCAGTTTGAGACGAATCATGTCGCCTCCGATGCTCACCTTGACCACTTGTCTGACGGAGCGGTTCGACATATTGTTGTTATAGGGCATAAAGCTCTTGACGACGGTTTGTGGGGCGGTTGCCCATGTGCCAATCCAGTTCTGTGCCGTAGCTTGTAATGTTATAGCGCAGAATGTGAAAAGTAAAGCAATAATCTTTTTCATCTTTCTGTAATAAAAAGAGTCGATGCCACAAATTGCACCGACCAATAAAATATATATCTGCTGCAAAGTTACGCTTTTCTTTCGAAAGGAGCAAGGATTTTTGGGGAAATCTTTGAGGATGAGGTGAATGAGAAGGAAAAGGTGCATCCAATGGCGCGTAAAAGCTAAAAAAAGATAAATAAAAAGTTTGCTTTCCTCACTATCAGAAACTTTTTTCTTATTTTCTGGTTTCGTTTTTTCTATAAGTATCAGAATTTCATAGAGAGTGGTGCCTTGACACAACTTCAACGCATCATTAGACGAGACATATCTACAGTAGAAGGCTTTATGTTAGAGCGTTATTTCCGCCAGAAATTAAGAGAAAGCCAAGAATACACTCTGATAGGTCAGTATTGGGATAGGAAGGGTGAAAACGAGATCGACATTGTGGCGATTAATGAGATAGATGGTATTGCCGACATCTTTGAGGTAAAGAAAGACAAGAGTCGATATGATGAGCGTTTGCTTTCTGCAAAGGTAGAAAACATGCTTGCCACGTGTCCTGAGCTGAAGAAATATAAGATTCGACTATCTTGTTTGTCTATGGAAGATATGTGATGACAATGATGAAGAAAGATGCATCCTTGGTCGCTCGATGTTGGAACGACAGAGGATGCATCTTTTTATATTATGGATTGGGGAAATCGGCATTGATTCCTCTTGGCAGAAAATACCCTTTGATGCAGTTTGGATTGCAAACGCAAATCTGTATGTGATTCTTTTCTCGGAATCCTGCGTTAGGATAAAGTTCCTGTCCCTCCCAAAACACACCTTTGACAGAATCGTATGGGTGAGCATTCGCCTTTGCATTAATCTTCAATGCAGTCTGTACAACTGCACAATCTAGTTTTCTTATTAACTTGTCTGGAGATTTTCCAATAGTGCTATTTTGTGGAAGTGGCAAATTAGTATCGGTATAAAGCTCTTCTAAAACTTTATATGAAGTTTTTAGTTCCTGTAAGTAGAAACTATCTGTTAAATCAAAGCAGTAGCCTAAGTCTATCAAAGCACCAATTACAGCAGGTTCTTGTACTTGTGATTTTTTTCTTTTAGCTAAATCCCTTGCCCATTGCCATGCTCGTTCTTCGTTATTCTCCCAAAAATAGATACCACTGCCCAACCAGTCATAATCATTTGTACTGGCAATCAAATCGGTCTTACCCAAAATGACTTTATCTACTACGGACTTGTCACAGCCATGAAATCCTATGACTAAATTTGACCGTCTGGAATATAAAGACTCTTCCATAAGGCTATCTGAGATGAGGGGCTAACTCTCCATTTTGCAACATAATCCCTGCTTCGATTAGGAATTTTTTAGCATTCTCTTTGCTAGCAGTGATCTCTTTAATTACAGCTTGCATTCTTTCTTGTCTTTTGCTATCGAATAAATCCATATTTTCGCCTCCTTGTTTTAAAAGGGTTTATAAATCTGCTGCAAAAGTACGATTTTATTTTGGAAGGTGCAAGGAACTTACTGAAAATATTTGATTGTGGCTTTCTTTATGTCTTGTTTGGTTCTCCAATCTCTTCAGATATTCGTAGTCGCTCCAAACCAAATAGTAGATTTTCTTGATTCTACAGGGAATATACACTACCAATGCTATGAAAAGTAACAAAATGGCTATCTTTAAATTCTGAGCCTCAATACCTTTCAAATAATTGGCAATCTTCTCATTTGAAGTACCTAAAAAGAGGAACAATGGAATTGTTAAGCTTTGCATAAAAGCGACTTGCGCTTCAATAGTAGCTATATTTTTACAATAAGTACTCTTTTGAACAAAGTAATAAGCCTCATAATATTTGTCCAAGAACTTTTTGTTCTGAACATTTTTTACATTTGTGATATTCAACAAAACAAACATCGCCATTATTAATGCTATGCACCAGTAGAACAAATAAGGTGTGTTATAAAGTACCATTATGCAACTCGTAACTATCATAATTCCAATAATCCAAGATTTCAATGGGCATTCAGCCTTATAACTCATTTTTCCATAGTGATGTGCTTCACGTAGGTAAACGAAGTTTCGGATTTCCGTCACTAGTTTCTTTAGGCTTTTATAAATTTCATCAGTTGAGTTTCGCCAGTATGTCCAAATGTGACCAGTAAACCACACATTGATTAGTCCTACTGTATAAGCGAGAACCAAATCAATAGTCCAGACAATAGCCTCGGGAGTTTTTATAATTGGAAAGTCGTAACTTCTTGGCATCCACATTATCACTAATAGTACAATTGCACCACCAGGTATGACCATTGCCAATATGTCGTAAAGTGTAAGTTTGGAAACAAAATCATTCATAGGTATATCCATAGAAAAAGGTGTATCCCCCACAGTTCTTAACGAACCTAGAAGATACACCTTATTTATATTTATAAGCTTAATCGGTTACACCATCACGAAGTTCACCATTCTGGTTAGGTGTTGGTTGAGAACCATCTTGATTGTCAATGATTCCAGCATTATTGTTCTTCTCACGTGTAGGGAAGCGCATATTCAACCAACCATCATTAGCAGCCATATTGAACTTGAATGCAGCTGGATAGTTAGATTCCTGACCAGCATGGAAACGAACGATAGGCTTGCCTAGACGCTTAGCATCTGACACGAAGAATCCTTCGCCCCAAAGTTCAACACGACGCTGGAACCAGATCTCGTCAGCCAAAGTGCGACCACCAGCAGTAACGCTGTAGGATGGGTCGCGGTAAGTCTTGACGAAATTCTCCAAGATTGTCTTTGCGTCAGCCTCATGTCCACTCTTGGCAAGACCTTCAGCCTTGATGAGAATCATTTCCTCAACACGCATCAATGGGAAATCATTATTGTTCATCGTGCTTCCAACACCAGATTTCTGACCGAACTTGATGCTTGTATAGGCATCAAAAGGAACTTTTCCACCATCATCAGTAGTCAGGTCTGCTATAGCATCGCCCTTTGCATCGCCCCAAGTCAAGTTTGCCCAGTTTGGTGAGTGCTTCTCTGCATTCAGCCACCATCCCTTGCGTACATCTGTAGAAGGGATCTTGTTGTAGAGCAACACGTTGATGCAAGGGACATTGCTTGTTGCTGGAGCATAACCATCACCAGAGAAAGAACCAATCCAAGAAGATGGGTTAGCGTAGCCTTGGTTTTCTTCGCCCGTAACCATAGCATTGGTCATACCAAAGCCCCAAATCCAGTTGCTTGCGCTGATGTCATCAAAAGCAGGCTCACTAACATCTGCTATAGATGCTGGTTTATAACCTTGCATTGCCTTGTCTGCATCTTCCGCAGCCTTAGCATATTCGCCCATAGCAAGATAAGCACGTGCACGAAGACCGTATGCAACATTCTGATTTATCTGTGTCTTATCAATACGCTGATAACCGTCCAAAAGTTCAATGGCTTTAGTCAAATCATTGATAATAACATCATATACCTCAGCCACAGTAGCACGTGGGTTATTGGTAGCCTCGTTCTTTCCAATGATAGGAACACAAGGTTGGTTCTTTGCAGTTGCATAACCAAACTGGAAATATGGAGCAAGTGCCATGTAATCGTATGCACGAGTAGCGTAAGCTTGGCCTGCCTGTGCTTTGCCCTTGGCATCAGCCTTTTCCAAGTCAATTGAATTGATAACTTGCTCTGCTACGCCTATCTGACGATATGGCAATGTATAGCGAGCATAAGGATTGGCATAGTCTGGATTACGGGTTGAGTACTCGCAAGCAGAAGAGAACCAGTTGAAATCATTGTTCGCCGAGAACATATCTGCACCTTCCAAATCCTGTGACAAGGCTGCGGAGATAAAGCCGAAGTCGTCAGCACGACCTTGAGCTGTTCCAAATACCGCCAAAGGCGAACCTGCCATTGTGTACATACCATTCAATGTAGCATCCAAGCGGCTAGACAAGGCATCTGTAGTCTCTTGCACCTGTCCACCAGTAATCTTACCTGATTCTGGATCCTGGTTGTCTATGTCTGAGCATGATGCAACTACCATTGCACCAAGCAATAAAACTGAAATTTTATTTAGTTTCATATTTATTCCTTATTTAGTGATTAGAATGTGAGGCTGATACCAGCGGTGATAGAACGCAATGCTGCATAACCACCAGCCGCAAGACCAGAACCTGATGTCATAGAACCGATACCATAGTTGAAACGTGGGTCTAGTCCCTTGCGCTTGGTTAGCATGAAGATATTCTCACCTGCTACGTAAACACGGAGATTGGTCAACTGAAGCGGACGAATCAATGCCTTAGGGAAGGTGTAGCCCAATGTCAAGTTGTTCAAGCACAAGTAATTGGAACTTGTCAGGAAACGATCCTGAGTTGTCTGCGAACCGATACCAGGATCATCTGCTGCTGCTTGGCTCAAACGAGGGATGTTAGAACCCTTGTTGGTCTCACTCCATGCATTGAGCAAATCCTTGTGCATAGCACTACCCTTGCTTGTACCATTATGCATCAAAGCCTGATAACGACCATCATAGATCTTACCACCCAACTGATAGGAGAACTGAGCACTCAAGTCGAAGCCATAAGCTGCGAGCGTTGTGCCGAAACCACCAAATATGGTAGGGAGTGTTGTTCCACAATCATACTTTGTGGCCTTTGTGATGTCTGTTGTAAGTTCCTTCTTGGTATATGCATAATCCTCAGCCTTAGCAGAAGCAACCTTCTCGCCATTGGCATTGTAATATACATCTTGATACCACTGTGCCTGACCTGTCTCGTGGTCAACACCTGCATATTGTACCATAAATGCCTCATATACAGAGCCGCCTACCTTCAAGATACGGCCATTGCTCTGGAGACCATTCTCGCCAAGAGATGGGTCGAGCTTGGTGATTTCATTGTGGTTGAGCGTACCATTCCAATTAATGCTCCACTCAAGATTTTTTGTACGAACAGGAGTTCCTTCCAAAGATATTTCAACACCACGATTTACCATCTCGCCAATGTTGGCATAGTAAGAAGATACTGACAAACCCGATGACAAAGGCAATGACTTGGCCCAAAGTAAGTCAACAGTCTTCTGGTTGTAATACTCAATGGTACCTGTCAAACGATTCTTGAAGAAACCGAAATCTACACCGAGGTTCCAATCATTGTGGGTTTCCCATGTCAAGTTCTCATTACCCTTCTGAGTCATAGTAACAGAGAACTGACCTGTTTCCTCATTATATGCAGGAGTATAACGGTCTGCCCAATAATAATAGTATTCACCTACTTCGTTAGCATATGTAGCCTGATCCAACTGGTCGTTACCCACAGAACCATAGCTAACCTTCACTTTCAAGAGGTCGATCCACTTGACATCTTTCAAGAAGTCTTCCTTGTTCATCTGCCAAGCCAAACCGATACTGCCGAAAGTACCCCAACGATGACCTGGAGCAAACGCAGAAGAGGCATCACGACGAAGTGAAGCATTAACGAAATACTTGTCAGCATAGTCATACATCACACGACCAAAGAAACCTTCTGTCATATAGTTGTTGGTGAAAGAACGGTTGTTCTTCTTGCTTGTACCGAAAGCATTATCCAACTCACCGATGAATGGATCGTAAAGTCGAGTGTTGGTACCGTAGAGATACTGGTACTTAAACTTATACTGCTCATAACCAGCCAAAATGTTGAAGTGATGCTCACCAAGAATTTTGTCATATGTGGCAGTGTAACGTTGGTTTACAGTGAAGTATCTGTTGGCACCAACAGAAGCAATACCATCGTCAGCCTGACCATTGGCAAAAGCACTTGCCAAATCGTTAGAACGAGTATTGCTTGAGAATGCGTTCAAGTTCGCATCCAAAATCAAACCCTCAATAGGAGTAATCTGTACGTCCCACTGACCTTGGAAAAGGTCGCGATATACATGGCTTGTATTATATTCATTGTCACGAACAGCATTGCCAGTAAGGGCAGGACGCTGGAAATTTGTTTGGTTGGCATCATAGATGACACGACCGCCTTCAGTCTTGATGCTACCATCAGCATTACGAACATACAATGGATAGATAGGAGCAACATTATTGGTAATATAGAACAAGTTACCAGAACTACCATAAGTGTGCACATCAAACTGTGGTGACTGAGAGTCTGTATGTGTAAAACTCAAACCTGTAGATAGCTTCAACCATTTCTTAGCTTGGTAATCCACAGTAGTACGAGCTGTATAACGCTTCAACTGAGAGTTATCTACGATACCACCATCCTGCAAGTAACCTGCACTGGCAAAATAATTCATCTTACCATTAGAACCAGTTACGTTGGCATTATACTCCTGACGGAAAGAACTATGGAAGACCTCATCGTACCAGTTGTCTGGAGTATAGTAATATGTACCATCGCTGTAACCCAATGTGGCATTAGGGTTAATCTTGAAATCCCTACCGATCAACTGCTCACCCTGAGGAACAGTATATACCTGGTAACCCAAGCCACCATTCTTGCTGTTGTAGAGGTTCTTGCATGCGAAATCGTAAGCTTCATCTGCGGTAGCACCATGATAGTACTGAGAATTGTACATTGCCTTGAAATGTGTCTCGTAGTACTGTGCAGGGTCGCTAATTACATCATACTGAGGAACAAAGCGTGAGTTGGAACCCCACTTTGCATCAAATGTAACACGAGCATCCTGACCGTCACGAGCCTTCTTGGTTGTGATGATGACAACACCATTGGCACCACGGGCACCATAGATGGCACTAGCAGAAGCATCCTTCTGTACAGAAATGCTCTCAATATCAGCAGGGTTGATGTTAGAAATGCCAGCTTCATAAGGAGCGCCATCCACGATATAGAGAGGCTGAGAACTTGCACTGACAGAACCGATACCACGAATACGAATTGTAGGGTCGCTTCCTGGTTCGCCAGAAGTTGATGTAGCCTGAATACCAGCAACCTTACCTACTAATGCGCTTGTTGCAGAAGATGTAACGTGTGCAGTGATATCCTCCGTCTTAATTTCGGCAGCAGAACCAGTAAATGCAGACTTCTTGGTTTTACCATAAGCGATGACCAAGACATCGTCCAAGGCAGTGTTATCGGCATCCAACACAACCTTTATGTTTCTGCCAGCCTTGATGGTCTTACTAACCATACCAATGTAAGAAATCTCCAACTTAGCGTCAGCTGGAGCATTCAACGAGAAGTTACCGTCAATGTCGGTAACAGTACCGGTGTTGGTACCAGCAACCTTGATGGATGCGCCTACAACAGGCTGTCCGTCATCGGAAGAGGTAACCTTACCAGAGATTTGACTTTGAGCAAACGCCATGCTCGTGCTTACGGCGATGGCAGCGGCTACTGTCATGAGTCTTTTTTCCATAAATCTCTCTCTTTTTAATAAATGAATATGGCAAGTTCTCAATAGAAGTGCACGATTCTGAGGTGGTTCAGGCTTAATAATC
>ERZ808259.127-NODE-127-length-50424-cov-14.193174_pt1 | contig 50424 bp, 58 predicted proteins | sample MGYA00521279_ERZ808259 | MGnify/ENA primary metagenome ERZ808259 (study PRJEB31516, sample SAMN03275586) | gut metagenome | biome: mammalia-associated habitat; material: feces | host: Papio cynocephalus | place: Kenya | collected 2012-07-27 ...
CAAAAAAAAAAAAAAAAATTTTAAAACAGCTCCGCAACATCCCAAATATTTTTTTTAACCGCCACAAACGCCAATAATATGGAACAGAATAAAGATATTGCTGTACCAAAACTAAGATATATTCCTTTATATATTTTAGTATAATCTCTAGTGTTCATATCATCTGTAACCGCCGTATTTGTTATTAACTCTATACTGGTAGTTTCTTTCAATTTATCGGCTTTACGCTGATATTTCGACAATAGTTTATCATAATTTTTACAATTTTCAGGAGTGCGTGAACCTATTTTACGAGTGATATATTTTTGTTTACGTTCTTCATTTAACACTACCAAGAATGCATCGAAGTCTTTTATATCGGTAACATTATCATCTACATATTTGAAATATTTATCTTTAGCGCTTATGATATCGGGCTCCTCCATCCGATTGGATTCAGAGCTTGAATACCAAGTTATTTTAGCGGATATCGCCAAAACCGATGTGGTTACTAGTTCTGTCCAAAATTGAGCATTAGGTTCCTGTTTGTCAAACACCACAAAGATGATGACAAACAGTACCATAACAATCATTAAAGTAAATAGTGCACTCATTAACAGTTGCAATTGTCCTTTAACGGCTTTCATTCATCTTCTCCTTTCATAATAGCCTTTAATTTTTTCAATTTTTCAGTTTCTTTTTCGTCTTCAACCATTTGTTTATACTTCATTTCTAATGGATACGCAATAATACTACCCACCAATCCGGCGCAACTCGCTACCAAAATTGGTTCAGCGATAAACAATGACGCAGCACTAATGCCTGCCATAACAATACAAACTTTAGTCCAGTTCAAAGATTGAAAATGTTTTAATAAATTGTCTTTGAATATTAGTACTAAAATGAATATTACAACGATTGCCGCGAAACTAATTCCCGTCGATGCGTTACGTACGAGTAACGGTGTATAACACCCTGTAACAATCACGACGGGCAGTGCCTGTATTGCCAATGATAATAATTTAAGTTGTTTGGGTGTCATAAAATCAACTCCTTACAATGCCAGAAGTTTGTTCCAAAATCGGCTCTTCTTTCACAGCTTCTTCTGCAGACTTTTCAGCTTCAATTTTTTCTTCCATGAGCTTATCATACATTTCTTTCCATTTCAAAGCCTCTTCCTGAAGAACCGCCAACGTTTTTTGAGTGTCCTCGTTTACAACTAGCGCGTACATATTGCTAAGTTTTGCTTTCGATTGGTCTGGCAAATTCGATTGCATAAATACGGTGTAAATCATTTCAGCGATTGTTTTAATATTCGCCTGCAGTTGTTTATTCTCTTCGTTCAGCGAATTTATTTCAGCTCGCATTGCATTATTATCAGCAACTGTTTTTGTGTTATCCCCGATTGCCTGAGCCATAACGGCGTTTTCAGCTTTTACAGTTTTAATTTTATTGGAAAGCATACTATAAATTACAGGCAGTAATGTAGTGCTCAATGTGATTAACACAGGAACAACCTGATCTTTGAAAGTATTCCAAATATTCATCAACGTTTCCATTTTACTTTTCTCCTAAAATATCAATAGTTTTTATTTCTTCAAGCAATGGTTTACCTTGAAGAGTTCTCAACGCCTGTTCTACTGTATAAGCCGTTTTTTGCAAATGATACTCGGTTTCGTCGGGAGTTATTCCCAAATACTTACATCTGTTAATGTGATTCAATCGCATAACATAATCTGTGAGTAACCAATTGGTCAATTCTGCAATTTTTCTATCCTTATCTTCAGCCGAACGAGCCTCGAAATAATTTTGTAAATCGAGTGTCATATCAGCCCTCCTGCAAAATATAATTTATAGTCAAACCGATTAACCCAACTTTATCGTTAAGTGTCGGTGTTATAATGTTGCCGTCGGCGTTCTCAAACTCGTCAGAGTCGTTATTACTTCTTAAAATGATTTGAATAAAATCAAAACTCGGAATGTATGGACGAATCTTTTTAGTTTTGAGTGTTGCCACGTCTTTTGTAATACCGGTTATTTCGTTAGAAAAATTATTTCTCGTAAACGGTGAAGTATATTCTCGCAGTTTAGTAGGTCTTTCAGATTGTTTATAAGACAAAAATCCATATCTCATCGTAACTACATCACTCTCATATTTATTATCGAACAAAAATTTCATATAACGAATACGCTTTTTATAATTTGGAGTTCCCAAGTATAATGGCTGTGATACCCATAACCACGGGATATGTTTTACTTGTCTAGAAGAGTTAATTGTATCGCCGTACCACGAGTCTTGCAAATCACCATTAGTTTTTGTTACATAAGGGTCTAATTTGAATATCGAATCCTCGGTATAAACGTAAGTATAATCTTCATATTCCACAAAATATTTCAACACAATCGGAATATTCCATTTGAACCACATTTGAATTCGATTGTCGAGCACGTATATTGTTGTATTGTTTGTGCTGGGAACTGCGAAATATGTTAAATATTTGTGATTGTGAGACTTGCATTTCGTCAAATCCGATTTCTGTAATTCTACTCGCAACGAATCGGATAATGCCGAATACACAGTGTCTTGGTAATTTACAGAAGTACTTTGTCCCAGCCCCCAAAAACCGTCCGTATTTATGACAACCGGCAGATTAGAATAATTACAAACAATTGCCTGACCAATAGCAATATTGCCTTTCTCAGTACGTAACTCGTTCGCATAAAAATATCCGGTATCGCTGTCATACCAAGCTAAATATGTGGCGTCTTTCTTAAGGATTGCCAAATACGAATCCGAAATTCGCATTACCGACGTCACAGGCGTGTCGTCACCATAATCATCATAAAATGATTTGGGAATATATAATGGATTATTGTTCGCCGTATAATATACTTTATTGGACTTTGTAGACCAATAAACATAGTTATTATTATATCGTCCGACTAGCTCTAATTCAACAGGTAATTGCTCAGACGTTGTTTCAATAATCGTAAGCTGCGGTTTTGTTGAAGGGATGTATGTTAATAATTTTCCATTTTCCGTTAAGAAACTACCGTCAGCAAACAAATATGCAAATATAATAGCCAAATCTGTATCTCGCGTTTCGGTTTTGTAAAACGTTTTAGACTTATATTTTAATTCTACCGAACCGGGTTTTACATACAAAACGTACCCGCCACCGTTCTCAAATGACGCCCATCCAGCATCTTTTCCAATTAAGGCAACATGTTGATGCGCATCACCCGATGTGGTCACATTTATTTCGTAATGCCACGCGTCGATATTCAAAAACGATTTAGCTCCCACGTTTGTTAAATGCCAGTTTGTTGTTATCGATTTATTTGGAATTTCTTCGATATTTTCACACCCGTCAAATTCGCCAGTCGTCACACTATTTGCGATAGCATACACCCAAACATTCAAATTTTCATTTCCAGCACAAATAAATCGATTAAGTGTTGGACTCCACCAAACGCGATTAAAATTCGCCAACGTTTCATTCGTGATATCGCCTTCTCGATTTATTTTAGGCGTGTTTACATTTAACTGTACGACATACCCATATACCGACGCCTTTTTTATACTGCCACCGATAAAACACTCATTAGAATCTTCAATAACACAACATGTTGCGATACACGAATCTTGGCAAGTTGTATCATTTAATATTTGCTGACTGAGACTACCGGTGAGTTGGAATGCTTTTATCTGGGTTGTTCCTTGAGCGGTTATTGTGTATGCAACGCACACCGAATCATTTTTAGAATAATAATCGAAATCTATCGATTTTACAGCACCCTGTATCGGATAGGTCGATTTCACATTTCCCGACGTATCAAACACTACGATAATGTTAGCGCTTGTAATTCCAACTATAACATTCGCACTCTCATATACTTTATATGTTGTTATCGGATTGTTTTTATACGTCAATGCAGTGAAATGATTATAATATTTATTCGAATCTAATTCAAAATCTAAATTTTCAAAAGTCTCTATATCTTGGGGTTTCCAAAATACTTCAGTTTTTACTTTATTTATAAATCGATTTTCTTGTTCTCCTGCGGCAACACGAACGTTTGTTGAAGAGTCCAGTGTACCACTAGTCGGAATATACGGAATTGCTTTTGTAAATGATATTTTAGATGTTTCTAAATCAATCGTCGTTGTATAAATTTCATCATTTATTAAAGCGTATAACACATTGCCGTTATTAAACATCTCGGTGACAATACTACCGTCATCGTCTGTAATAGTTATCCATGTCTTAAAATCAGTCGATATCCCCCAAGACACTTTGTTGGACGCGTCTTTAGCACCGCAGATTGCGTGATAATGATTTTCAGCATAATCAAACTCAAACACATTCTCAACTTTTACAGGAGTCTGCGAATGATAATCAAGCCTCGGTCTTGTAACCAAAGTTCCTTCATCATCGACATATAAATTCAAACATTCCTCGGCAGAACTCTTAATAGCATTAAAGGGGTTGACAGACTTGTCAATCCCCTTAAAATCACCAATCATAAAGGTTTTATAATCGTCAGACGAAAATGTTGGAACTTTTTGAGTTACGGCTCCTGTTCTACGCATCTTATCCACCCCTTAATTTTCTCAACGAGAGTGTTTGTTTTGAAGTCGGGGTCGAATGTTTTTTGTCTATTAGCAATCTGAATTATTGCAGTCGCTAATCCGACCTCAACCTCACTTCCTGTCGTGCCCGCGGGTATTTTTAACCCGTATTCTTCACCTTTTTTATAAATCTCTATAATATTATGTTTTTTCATTTTAATACCATCCCGCGTGATTTACCGGGTTCGTATGTTTCATATACGAATTTTCAGCCAATCTCTGAGTCATTACTTCAAAATTATTTTTCAACTGAATCGCTCTAGTCGGGTCTTCATCATATAACAACTCACCTGCTACGTAATATGGAACCAAGTTTAGTACCGATTTCGGAACGTTAATTTCTTGGTCAGCTTCAGCTGCTGAATTATTAGATTTTTCAATCTCAGGATAAAGACCTTCATAATAAATTTGGTATGTACCCGGATTGAAAAATGTAACTTCCATATCACTCGTATACCCGACCTCGCAAGTATCGTCTCTAAATATCGTAACATCTTCCCGAGTTTCAATCACATTACCCAACGTATCATACTTCTGACCCAAACAATCGTTAAGTCTTACGTATAAGACATTAGCTGCCGGAGCCGAGGGAAACTCGTCTACAATTTCATAATCGTCTTCAGTAGCAAGAGACCATCTCGTATTGCCATAATCAGCGTAATTTAAGAAATCTTCGGGAAGTTTGAAATCTCTACCGATATCGTCTTTGTGAATGTGATACTCGACTGTCTTAACACAAGGCTTAATCGAATTGGCAATAAGTGTCAGGCACTCATTAGCCAAAGGAATCGCATTCGCGTTATACTTATCTTCGTCTTCAAACTCAGATTTGCTCAGCGGGGTTTTTCCAATTATTAAAGTTTTAAGTTGTGACCACTTCATAGTGTCTCCTCAGTCGTCCAAGGTTTAGCCTCTTCAGACTCATATAAACAAGGGAGCTTTTACACTCCCTTGCTAAAAATTTTATTATTCTGCAGCACCTAAAATTGTAGTAATTTTTTTCGCGTCATCAGTATCTTGATTTTTCGTACCTTCGCCTTTAAGTGATACATACGCCATAGCTCTGAAATTATTGAAACCTACACCGAATCTCGAACGACCTGCCCAAACATTGGCTTCCGTGGGTTCATCAATGTACGACTTAACAGTAAGGGGTACACGGTCGAACCAAACGGCACCGAGAGCTTCTTTGTTGTACTTAGAGTCAATCATAACAAACGCATAATCGGCTTCTGTGAAACCGGCGAGACCGTTGAGATACGGAGAAACTACAACATTCCAGTTGCCATACTGAAGGTTTACACCGTTGTCACCCATAGCACTCGTGTACTGGGTCTTAAGAGCGGTGAGCAACGCATTCTTAAATCCGTAATAGTTCGGAATAACCAAAGTATCTGGATTTACACAGAGAATATTGCCCTTATCATCTCTATAGTTAATCATTTCGGTTTGAACCTGACCAATCACATTGAGCAAATATTCTTCAGCTTTATTCGCAGTAAGAGCCGCGTCAAAACCTTTACCGGGGGCTACACAGAATCTGTTAGCTTGATTGCTACCACCACTGGTACCTTTAACCGGAACGTGGGCTTTATAGAAATATTTACGCGGGGTACCTTCAATCGCACCATTTTCAGTATCGCTACCTTTACAATCGAAAACTTTACCTTCAAACGTGGCAGTACCACTCAACGCACCGGAGAGCATCGCAGCACCATATCTTTCTCTGGTTCTGCCATAAGATTTAATGAAACCCATAGCCTGAGCGTTAATGCTCATCATTTGGTTATCTTCTATAGTTTGTTTGGAAACTACGAACGAGTTAGTCCAAATCTGGGTTCTAAAAATCTTACCGTAACCTTCCTGGAAGTCCGAAAGACCGGGTCTTTCAAGGTCTTCAGTGGGTTTGAAACCGTCCATAGCAGTAGAGCTTCTATACTCCTCCTGATACTTATCGGTCGTTTTCATAACGAAAACTTTGCTCAAGAAACTTTCTTTTTCAAAAGCTTCCTTTTCGTTCTCCATAAGCATTTTGATAGGCTCTTGGAGAATGTTGAACGCGCTTTGTTTAAGCGATTCGCCTATATTAAAAATTATAGCCATATTCTTTTATCCTCCTATCAAAATTACGACGCGCTACCGGGGGTGGCAATAACATAAATGTCAGTCGCCTTCGTTCTATAAACAACAACAAAATTAGCACCGGCTTTAACGTCTTCAGCGACAATATAATCCGTTCCCGGAGCTACTGTCGCAGCGTTTTTAGCAGCAATCGAAGTTGCCGTTTTAGCTTTTTCGTCTATGCCGGCAAGTGTTACAAGATCTCCAGTATCAAACGCACTTTCTGCGGCGGTTGAAATGGATACACCGAGCGTTTCATTTTCGTTATATTTCGCAAACGAAACGCCTTTACAAGCTTTAGCAGCCATTATTTTTTACTCCTATTCAAATATTTCTCAACCTCTTCTCGAGTTACATCAGGATTAAATGCTCTGAATTGAGCATAAATGTCGTCTGTAACGACCACTTTATCTGTATCTGTTTTACCTGTACCTTCGGGTTTGTTGAGATGTGTTTTTCCAGAGTCCTGTTCTTTGGTCTTTCTAAGCACTCCCTTCTCGATATCGCTGTAATGATTAGCAGCGTATGCTTTATCCAAAGACAACCCACCGTTCCAAAGTTTTACTGTATCCTCGTCCAGTTCCGAAATATCTGTGAGTTTTAGTCCAAATTTGTCGTTAAGTTTTTTGATTTCATCTTTCGCCCAAATGTTTTTCTCAACGTCTTCTTTTTCGGCTTTGAAACGCATTGCCTCAACATATTCGGGGTCATTTTTGATTAAATCCTTGATTAAAGGTTTAACAGTATCTGGGTCAAGTCCTTTATCAAGCAGAGAATTATCTACGTGAGCATCTCTGAATTTCTCATAAGAGTCATATCCAAATTCCTTTGCAAGAGCTTCTCTTTCTTCATTACGAATTTTTTCTCTGTCTTTCTTAAGGCGTTCTGAATATGCTTTCGTAGTGTCTTCCGTCGGCGGCACGGGGTCTGTTTGAGGTTCCTCGGAAGGGGTCCCAGACGGTTCCTCAAATAAATCATTATCAGCCATATCATCTATATCGAACATAAAGTTCTCCTAAACGTTTTGTGGACGAGGTTCGGTACGTTACCGTTTTGCAGTCCTAATGGGGCGGGTGGTTTGCGTCTCACCGCCATCGACGTCACAAAGGAGATGATTGCCTACTGTAATGATTAACACCATTACATTATATATAAACGATTATCTCTTAATTTTTGGCAAATGTTTGATTTGTAATTGGGTTTCGTCCATTTCTGCAACAACGCAACGTCCTCGCCGATTATAACATCAAATTATATCATTTTTCCAACCATCAAAAATTGCTGAATTGGGGATGGGAATATCTCGAAATTTTATTTCGGCTCCAGGAGCACTCATTTCAAATTCTTCGTTTGTTTCAGGATTTATTGCATAAAATTCCCGGCGAGTCTTAGGTGCGAGAGCCGCCCGATATGCCGCAGTATATGGATTTTCTCCGTCAACCAAATCAAAACAAACCGACCGTCTTTCTAAATAATCTTTATCAAGCGCAGCTTCTCTGGATTTGTTTATCCATAATTCAGCATACCCTTTAGTACCAAACCTATCCAATTTGCGAACTACAGCATACGCCATAGGTAATGTTATACCCAAATCTTTTACTTCATAATTTTCTTTTTTAAGTCCCATAATTTTTATACTCCTTTATCGATGACTTTATATGTTGTGTGAATGATATTATATTCATCCACCCAAATTATTTGTTTACATGGTTTCTCACACCAAATTACAAAATATTCAGCTATAATATGTTTTACAGGTTTTGCGCGTTCTTTATGTTCTGCAATCGTTGAAACAAATACTCCAACTATTGCAATAACACCCATACTACCCATCAGCATCAAAAACACAATCATAACTATATCAAAATCCATTGTCTCACTCCTTTTTATACTGTTTTCACTCTATCTTGAACAATAATCGATTGAATTTGAGCGAGTGACACTCTTGTTCCGGTTGTCAAATTTGCACCAGCAGATGCTATATTTGTTCCAGTTATACCCCAGACAACTTTATATTCATTAGGATTAATTATATAACCCGTTGCTGAAATAGCTATATCACTTCCCAACAGAGTTCCTATATCAGTCAAACTATCGCATACAAGATTATTACTCGATATTCTAGTAAACCTAATTGTAACAGTATTTGATGCCAGACCTATATATCCATTAATCTGAATATCATGAACATACAAATCAATATTACCTGAGCCGACAATTGATTGATTGCCGAAAAGAGTTTTGAACGTAGTGGGAGTCGCATCGCCCCACTCACTACCATCCTCAGTTTTCTTTAACACTTGTCCAGCCGTTCCCGTACTGTCATTCGCTGGTTTGGATAACGAATTTTCCGCCTTGTTTAACTTGTTTATAATCGAAGTGTCCAACTCGTCTTCCTGTATCGGGTCGGTAACGCCCACTAATGTGTTTATTGGTAAGTCTTTCAATTTGTCTTGAAACTGGGCTTCCATACCGATTTTTAATTTTACATCTTTTATGTTTGTTTCTGCCATCTTTTACCTCCTTAATGGAAAGACACTGTATTTAACAGATTGTATTCGTATAAGTCATTTGGGTAATCTGCTCTAAACTGTTCTACTGTCGTGGGTTCATGACCTTTACCATACATTTCGGTTAAGTCGAAAAACTGCGGTTTTACAATATAATTATTAAATGTTGCTCCCGCACCAATGTATAAATATGCCACACAAATATCAAAAGACTTATTTTGAAAACCGATATTTCCATCGGCGTTGATTGCACTTATACTCCAATTAACGGTGAATACACAATTTTCCCACTTTCCTTCCTGACCTGAATAAATATAGTAATAATGTCCTGCCTTAACAGAAACAAACATAAAACTATATAAATTCTTACTACCGCCCGTATTAGTACCATTTAAGGTGATTGTACCATCGCCATTGTTTGTAAAAGTAACTCCGCTGTTTGTAATCGTTGCGGGATATTTACTCTTATCCAACAACTGTATGGGTTCTTTATTCGCGATATATTTCCCCCGTCTTAATGGGAGATAACCGTAAGGTTGATAGGGAGTTGCTGTTGAGCCTTCTTCGATTTGTAGATTACGAAACATCGTTTCTGTAAAAGCCGAAAAAGTTACTTGTGTTATACCGTTTGGAATTGTGAACTCTCTATATTGTTTAATCCATTTATACTTGGCATCATCTATTAACCCTATATATAAAGCCGTGCCATCAGAAAACCCATTACCCGTCTGTACACCTAAACTTAGAGCATCATTTCCTGCTAAAGGGTTGTGACATTCATAACTCACTGTATAGGTTTTACCAGGCTCAACAATTTGTGTATAAAAATGCTCCGTATAATTAGCATTTGATGTCCAATACCCATTATGTTGAGTAATCTCCGCTTTACTTATATCAAATAAGTTCTTCGTCTCAGTCCTATATCTCAATTCCTTGAACCTTTTCCAACACTCAGGGCTGTAAGCGTACATATCGTTTGGAAACTTTGTTTTGAATTCTGCAACCGTGGTAGGCTCGTGTCCTGCTCCATACATTTCAGTTAGGTCGAAAAGTTGAGGTTTGAATACGAGATTGTTACATACTGTTCCTGCAAAAATATCTATGACAATTTGAAAATTAACATCTGTATTTTTTGCATAATACACATTTCCATTACCAACATCTACCAATTTCCAAATGCTATCGTGTAAACAATATGCCGAAGTTGACCCACCTGTTGGACAACCTTGTAAAAGTAGTTTATGCCCAATAAAATTATTAACAACCAGTTCACAAACATACGTCAATCTTGATGTAGCAGTTCCGTTTAGAGTAAACGTCCCATCGTCATTATTTGTGCATGTTATACCATTTTTTGTCATACTCGCTTGATATTTAGTCTTATCCAACAGTTGACAAACATTACTAACTTTTAATTTCATTACCACACCTCCACGGAGAAAGTGGTACCACTGCCTGTTACATCTTCAAGCAATGCGAAAGTGCCTGATTTTTTAGGAAACATCCACTCGTAACTCGTTTTTAAGTTGCCGTTACCGCTATTCCAAGTAGTTACCCCGTCGAACTCCAGTTCTTTTATCGAACCACGTTGATATACTGTGACGAGTTTGCTGCCTGCAGTTGTATCAATTTCTTCAATTGTGATTTGAGAACCTGGAAAATTTCTGTCGTTGTTTTTAGCAGCAATCTGAATTCTATTACGAATTGTATTATCAGCATCCGTCCATTGAGAACGCAAACTCTCACCTTCAAACGCGTTTTTACTAAATACTGTCAACGCAAATGTATTTGACCCATCAAGTTTGGCAAAATCCTCAAGCAAATATCCACTGTCAATCAACTTCTTATTTGTAGAGTCCCACTGTACCAAATGCCCATCTATAAATTTGGAACTATCGTCTCGTATTGCAACAGGTTCCCCTTCATCTGCGTTAAACGTAAAATTACCATTACTATCTGATTTACCAAGACCGAGTTTAACACTATCCGACGTCGGATCATAAGCTATACCATAAATATCAATGGCATTTTTCTTAATACCTATACCACCATTTGTTGCAAGAGTAGCTCCGTCAGAATTGCTATATATCATAGCATTCTTAATCGCAAGATTTTCAGTATTGTTTATATGTCGCGTTCCATTAACTGTCAAATCGCCAGTAATTATTACATTACCGCCAATTGTTCCGCCAGCTTTGTCATATTTAGTATCTAATTCAAGTTTACGAACTACGCCATCGGGGTTTGTCGGAGCGGTTTGCACCTGAAGAGTTCCTGTAACTTGAACATCGCCGGTTATCGCGCCGCCGGTTTTCTTATATGAATTATTATCAACTTTTACTAAATTACTATTGGTTTCACGAATCGTACTCCATAAATTAGCGATCTCTGTGATGTTAGCAGCTATTTTATCATTCAACGTATTGTATTCAGCCAATCTTATAACACCTTGTGGATTTGTAGGAGCCGAACTCACTAAGACTTGACCATTTTTCAATACTCTGAATGCTGTATTCCGCTGCGTATCAGACGCGCCATTACCTATGATAAATACAGATACATCATCGCCACTGTTATATTGTCCGAATATAGCCTGAGCTTTTCCTTGGGCAGCCAATCCTAATCCGTAAGAGAATGAATAATCAGCATCTTTCGAAACTCTACCAGACATACCGCCAGCATAAGCGTATTTAGCACCGACAAGCTGTATATCATAGCCATTAGCCCAGGAACCCTCCGCCGTCGCATTAGTGTCAATATCGTCTGGTTTTACAACACTTTGATAACCATCCACTTTCGACAAATAAGACCAAGCCCTATTACTTCTACCAGAAGCTTTCGAAATATGGCCATCTGCTACATTAGACACACCGTCTGTATAAGCGGCAAAACCGGATACATATGAGTTAAAACCTGTAGCGTGGCCGGCTTCGCCTCGTCTCGCGTCCATTTGTAGCGTATCTGTGGGAGTTGTACCAGGCTCTGTGGGCTGCCCCGGTTGGCCTGGCTGACCGTTAGGGTCAAACATGCCCTCTACATATTTTTGGTTCATTACAACGGTGTAAGCTCCCTCAGAATGACTCGCGGGAGCGTCAATAACCGTCTGATAACCTTGCGCCATACCATCCGTGCCATGTTGCAACGTTACGGTGTTATCACCAAACACGGCACTATAATTACCTTTAGCCAGAGTTGTTGTACCGGCAGCAAACGTGCGTTTACCTTTAGCTTGACCATTACCGCCGAACATTGCTGAATAATCTCCTAACGCGCCAATGGGTTCGTTATCTAAACTTAGTGTCGGGTCAAGTATTTTGGCGTAAATAGTATCATCGGGAAATGCCAAATGCCCGTTTTTACTCGGATCAGCTTTCATTTGTATGGCATTGACACCGGATCCCGATTGAATCGACTTTTCCGATTCGTCAAGTTTGATTATAATGAACGATCCGTCCTCAGATACATCTATACTAGCGCCTTCGCCGGCTTTTATAGGTATCTCACGTTCTGCCGAAACCTGAACAGATTGTCCGTCGTCAAAAGTCCAAGTTTCCTGAGTTTCTAACGTTATACCATCTGTCGTGTCATAACTGACTTTTGTTGGAATGTCGGTAATCCCTTTCGGCTGACCGGACATTCCCGGAGTATATACAAACGTATCAGCGTCAAGTTTCACTCTATAATAAACTCTATCAATCATAAATACTGCCCCCAATTATAAATTCTGACGGAAGTATCAACGGAACTTTTTTACGGTTTTCTCTACCATCATTTGTCCTTATAATCGACTCCCAATCTAATGCGTAATAGTAAGTATCCTCTGTCAAATTTTTAGTGTCGCTTGTTGGTATCACAAACAGTATATCACAAACATATATGCCTAATGTTTTATCGTCTGAATCCGAATCAACCTTATAATAATATGTTATGACGCCATCGCTTCCGGTAAACGAATATAAACAATTTGTCGTAACCTTGCCGGCATCCGCCGCTCCCGGAGAAAAATCCCCGGCTGTCGTAGCTGTAGGCTTAGTTGACAACGGCACAACATCCATTGTACTCAATAACGGAAGATTCGAACTACCGGTAACGCTATCATCATATGCTTTTAGTCGATATCGAATAACGTAATCGGTTTGTTCAGAATCATCTCTTTTATAAGGATTGCGTTTTACAGTAAACCAAAAATTTTCTATTTCGTGAGGAACCGATTGTTTCAGCAATCTGAACGGGGTTCCGTCATTCATATACAATTTTGCTCTGAATGTAGTTTCCTCGCCGCGAGCAATATAAATTTTACCGTTCTGTATTCGCATTTTCTCCTCCTTGAACTTTTTCTTGGAGCAACTGCATCATTTGCGGGTCATTCATGATAGCCTGTTGCATTTCTATGGGTAATTCCTGAGCTCTCTGTCTGAGCGAAGCCAAAGCTTGTTTTGCTAGCGGATACCCCAATTCTTTCATCGTATTCCAGAAAAGCATCAGGCTCTTCGGGTCTGCCGGATTACCAAACGTACCCGCTTGGAAATTGGATAGTGTTTCTTTCCACATAGCCTCCCTATTCGTCGACAAGTTGCTCGCATTATCGACCGAGAATAAAAATCTATCGTTATAATATATATTGCCGGGCTCGCCGTCAATAAAGTTATATCTGTTAAAATTACCCTCGACATACTCACCCGTAGGTTCTACTCTGGAGTATATTCTGGATTCATCACAGTATGCCAACAGGAACTTAAACATCAAAGCGTACAGGTTTGCGTACGCCGCGTCTTTCATTCTCCGTTTCGATTCCAATCTACCGGATGACTGAGCCGCCGCCACTTCTTTAGCCTTACCGCTTTCTGCTGTAGTATCTCTCTTTCCTTGGAACGAGTCGGTAATACCGACAGCATTTCTACCGAAGTTATAAGTTCTGTCCTGGAGAATATCTTCTTGCTGAATACTCGCCTGTACCGTGTTCACCGAGAAAGCTCTCATCTGGTTCACGTCTTTAACTTTGACAACTTTCAGCGTATCATCATCTTGCGGAACATTGCACCCCGTTGGTACGGTTACTATAGAACCACCTTTAAGCACATTCTCCTGCATTTTAGTGAGTAACTTGTTAGAAGATTCCTGTGCATTTTCTAACATATCAGCATCTGAGACACCATATAAAGACGATGTAGACGAAATATTAACCCTTCTCACGAACGGCAAATGTCTGATTTTATAATAAGGAATCCCCGAACCGGCAGGAGCTAATGTTTGTTCCTGCGGCTGACCATCCTCACCAACCGTAACTTTTATAATGTCGTCGTCTAAAGTTTCAATTTCGGAAGTGCGATATGTGAATTTGCGAGAGCCGCACACAGGACAAGTATCTGCCAAAGGCACTCTCTCACCGCAGTCGCGGCATTCTCTGAATCGCCTGAGTTCGTAATCGCTCTCGTCAAATACTACTATCTCGGAGTTCTCGACCCAGCCAAAGCGAGATATATTACCTTTATCGTTAAGGTACCAGGCTGTGATTATTGTGTTCATCCCACGGTACTCATCGCCCTCGGGGATTGTTTTACCATATATTTTGCGAATTCTGTCCATCGACACAAGGTCTTTGCAGAATATATACTCGCAGTCGTCAAACACTTTGCATCCAGGCTGCGGATAAATGTTCAATATGGGATACACTTTGACACAAAGCTCACCCTCTGTTATTGGTGTGGACTCATAGTTATCCCAGCCGACATAATAAAATACCGTACCTTGTATGAGACACTCACGCTCGGCTTCGTCGTTCATAACCTCGAACTCAAGACGGTCAGTCTCATTCTTAAGATAACCCTCTATGTTTAAGGCTAATTCCATATCTGCCGGATTACGCGGTGTTACTTTCGGTTGTGGTATTGAATTGTTAATCTGCGTCTCGATTAACTCATAAGTTAAATTGCGGAGCGTATAAGCTTTTTTCTTAGAATACCCGCCTCTCTGAAGGTCGCGTACTCTGTCTGTGCCGGTATAAAGCTCATATCTGCGTTTGACACGCTCGTCGATAGCAGCTCGTTTGGACACAGCGTCATGATAAAGCTCATCCCACTCCTTTAACGTCCTTTCTTTCATTGTTTTTAGTAATCCTCCCGTACAGTCATACTGTTCCGTGTTAATCTCGACTTTCATACGTAAGTTTTATGTGTAGTCTTCGGGCAACTACCAAAAACAGGCTACGTGCGGGTGTATGCGGTCGTCGAGAAACCTCCCGCTGTCACCTATATATACCACTCTCGCTCAATGTGGCGATATGGTTAAACCCCTCCTGTATAAGGAGAGGTCATATATCATAATTGCGTGGGTATCCCCACGTATCCAATAGCTCCTTTTGTAAGCCGGGGTTGGCGTTCTCGTAATCCTCAAGCATGTCTTCCGTCCAGTGTGAGTATTTTTTATTCTCAACCTCACCGAGGTCTGCATCAACAAATATCATCCTGTTGAGAGCCTGAGACATCGCGTCTACGTCGTCGTCGTGTTCCCCGTTAGGAAATGCCGCACACGAGTCTACGAAGTCTCTGGAGTACGCCTGATACTGAGGGAGCCAGACTTTACCGGCTTCTATAGTAGGAAGTACCGCATTGACGCGGGATTCCTTGCCGCCGTTAGGCGTTATTGGTACTATGTTGTCAAACTCGGCACTAAGTACGTTAATTATTGCCGACCCATTAGCTTTATCTTCTATAAGTATGTACCAAGTATCAGGATAGTCGTGAGCCTTAGACCGTATAGCCGCGAGGGTCTGCACGAAGTTAAGATGCTCCTTAAGGTAGTCGAGGAGATAATAGTTGCCGTTCTTCTTACCCCAGACCTGAATTGCCACGAAGTCGTTCTCATCGCTGTCCTTAAATGCCGCGTCTACAGAAATAACTTTATAGGGAATATCTGTGGGCGGATTCTCGTAAAACTGCCACCAATTACGTTTTATGAGGTCGCCCTCAAGCTGTGTCGGGTGCCCCTGATATAGCGACGTCCAGGCTCGCTGGCCTTGTTTACCGGTATAAACCTGCTTAAAGCTCTGCAGCCACGCGTTCCCACGTCCTATCTCAGGACAGAGAGCATCGCCAAGGTCACGGTGCAGAGGATCTGTGAGAGGATCCTCGCACTCACACGGTATGTTTATTGCGGTAACGTTCTTCTCAGTCTGAGCTATTCTACCAAATAAGTCATCCTCAGCCCAGCGTGTCTGTATAACTATCAGTTTCCCGCCGGGTTTAATTCTTGTGCGTACCGAGGACAAGTACTCACCCCATATAGCCTCCTTAGTTGTGGAAGATTCTGCCTCCTGTCTTGTTTTTATGGGGTCGTCTATGAGAAAGCAGTCAGCCGTGTGACCGGTTAAGCCTGCCAAGATACCGGCAGAATACACGCCGCCACCCTGGGGTGTATAAAACTCGATATTGTTACACGGCGAATCCTCAAGGCGAAAGTCGTCTCCGAATATATCTTTGTTAAATGCCTGGCATTTCTGTCTGTTTTTTCTGCCGAAGTTAGACGCAAAATCTGTATTGTAGCTCGCAACCATCCACTTTTTATCGGGATGTTTACCTAACCAATATGCCGGGAGAGATTCTGTTACCGTCGAGGAATTGTGTGTAGGTGTGAGATATCTGCCCGTAAGGTAGACACCACCTTCTACAGTAATACATTTTCCCGGTTCGGGTTCTCCAGGCAATATAGCGATTATAGATTCTGTTCTTTGTTTGGAAAATTCATAAAGTCTTTTTCTCTCGAGCACGCAAGGTATGTGTTCTGTGGGATTAAACGCCAACTGCCAATATACCCGTTTACCTTCAATCCCGCTCGACGAGCGTTTGGGAGAGGTGGTGTACACGCTACAATGCCAGCCAAATGTGGCTATAAGGGAACGGAAACTTTCTTTTAATAAATTGTCAGCCGTTGTAAATACGTATCTGTGGTGTTTTCTATCGAGATAGCCGTCAGTATCAAGAAGTCCTGCTAAGAGAGCCAGTCTCTGGTCTTTAGACGCTATAAGATACTCATCGGGAATAACCTTGTTGTGTTTGTCAGTCTGACGACATAAACCGTAGTGGTTGAGGTCGTGACGCAAATTGCAAAAACTATAGGTTACAACTCCTGTGATTTTGTGAACCCAAACAGAACCGTTAGGATATATCTCACGACACTTCTCAAGTACCGCCATATCGGCAGGAGCAGCGCAAATATACGGATTAGACGTTGTCCCGTCACCGAGCCAAGCTCCCATAACATAGGGGTCTACTGCCAGGTTGGTGGGGTGAGTGTCGAGGGGTGTGACCCTGGGGAGAGCAAATCTGTATTCATGTCCTCGCCCCGAGGTAATCCCGCCTGTTGAAAGCCCCAGAGATAACATTTCTTTGGTTTCCAGAGTTACGGTTTTGTGCAAGTGTCTGTCCACGACCACCCACTCGTGGTCAGGATGTACTTTTATAGCAGCGTTGGCAGAAGTGTATACAACGTAAGTCGCCGGTTGTTCCTGGGGTATCTCAGCCAGAACTCTGACCGGAGTGCCGTTTGGGGAGTAAACAAAGTCTCCGGGGTGTACGTCACCGAACTTTTTCCAGCCTTTTGTTGTAAGAATATCGTTCGAGAGAGCCTCTTCTTTGCCGTGCTGAGGTGGAGTCGAGAGCAGCAGAATGTCAAACCCGTTCGGCTGCGGTCGGTTCATAAACTCCTCGATTGTGTCGCACAGATACTTGTGAAAGTGTGACGGAATGTAACCCGGCTGCGTGTAAACATTGTAGCCGAGTAATGATTTGGAGGCTTCCCTGCGGGCAAGCTCGGAGGTTAACGCCTCCCGCAGAGCCTCCTTAGAAACACGTCTCCCGTCTGTTGTCGCAGATTGTGTAGATTGTGCCCGGGACGTGGGTGTGAGTGTTGTTGTCATTGATAATTGTTGAGATTTGCCAATATTTCCTCAATCTCATCTTTGGACATATCTTTAATGCCGGCTGTAGTGTCATTGAAGTCGATACCGGTCGTGGGTTTCTCGCCTCCGCCATCTCTGATGAACTCCGCAGCTTTGGTCGAACCGTTATAAATAGCCTCTGCATATTGTCTGAGAACAACCAATTCGTCATAGGAAAGCTCCGAATTAGCCATGATCGGGAAGAGGGGATTATTTATAGTGACGGGATCAGCCAAAATGTCGGAGAGTTTAACCTCATTCTTGCCTAGTTGGCGAATAAGGTTCTGATATCGTGTATATCTACTCATTATGTGAATCCTCCTTGTTGGTATGATAAATAGTAGAATGTTGGGACATTCTGCTATACATTATATATAAACGATTATCGAGTGAAATTTCGCAAAATTTTGTAGAAAACAGAAATGAAAATTGATGTGGGGGTAGGGGTGGAAAATAAAAATGAGGAAAGAACCGGGTGAAATAAAATTAAAAAGAACTGGGTGTGTAATAGTAAGCCTAAACCCGCGTGCGCGTATGGGGGTGGGGGTGTGATTACCTACCCGCACACGCACATTACATTATAAAGCAAAACGTAAGAAGGCTTTTCGGTGCAACACCACTTTTCGGAAGTGTAAGCCGTTGAACGGCGAACGAAACACAACCGAAACGAGGTTGCAACACCACTTTTCGGAAGTGTAAGCCGTTCAGACTTACGACCATTGAAACGCCGTTGCGTTTCTGTCGCAAATTGACAATGTAATATATCGCTCACTCTCACAAAGCAAGCGGGCGGGGCATATCGGCGCACCGCCGACCCCCGCAAGTCAACCGTCATCTATGCCACTGATGTATAGCGATATATCCGCCCGCCGTTATGTTAGTAACGTTGTACCCCCGACTATGGTATGACGTGAACATGTAACGGGCAACCCGCCCTTAGACAAGGTTAAACGACGTAATAAGGGATAACGATAGCCGGGGCAACATAGGTATCTATGCCGGCGTCATAACGGGTCATCGTAAATGCGATACCCGCGGTTAATTTATAGCAGAGGCTAACCGTATCATAGTCTACTATGATGCAACAACCTCTGAGTGCTATAAGGGTAGCATAGTCGCACTCATAGCACGCTATAATATAAATATATATTTATGACATAATAATATATTTATACGGTTTTTATAATGGTTGTTTTTCCCGATAATAAAAACTAAGAAAACCTATGATTTTAGCACGGTTTCATAAGAAACGGTACCGCCTTATCCAGCGACAGAAGTAGACTCTGTATTGTTGTAGGCTGTTATATATATGGATGCCCGTATATATAATGTAGTTTAGTGATATAGGGAAAATGGGATATTTAGTAACAGAAGTAAAGTAGAGGGGTTGCGTGAAAAACCCCTCTATTATTATATCTTAAAACTATAAGATATTTTTATATCTTATAGTTATAATTATGCCCTTAACTAGTTTTAAGGGTATAATTATAACTATAAGGAGTTATAAGTATGAATAAATTTTATCGTATTGACCGCGAACAAGCCCCCACCACGAGATTATATTATAATCTCAAAGACAAAACTGCCACAAAAGGTGACCTTAAAGGTACAATTATAGGCTCGACAAATAAATTTGTCGCTATTATGTGGGAAAACTCACCCGTAGCGGAAATTGTATCATTGCAACCCGCTACCCGTACAAATAACACATACTTTAATGCGGCGGGTTATGCTCGCTATCTCGCTAAACAAAAACAAAAATCTGTAAGAGGTTAATATATATGTATACAATTCTCGAAAATTCTAAAACTATCACCACACTCATGTCTGACCATCTCGCTACGGTTGACCGTCTACGCGATACCCCGCTCGATAAAGCCGATTTTAACGCTTACAGTATAGCCTATAAGGCTATAATGGATAATGTCGACACTTTATCCACCCTCACGGCAAAAAAGGCTAAAAAAGCCGATTTTGACGCTCTCACAGTCAATCTCGCGCAAGCGTGTATTTTAATCGCTCAATCTAAACCGAAAACATCTATCGTCTATGACGAAATGGATGCTTTATTCTACAAATCGGTAAATTATGTCTTTGTGGGGGATAACGATAATGAATGAATTTTCTCGTGTAGATTCTCTCGATTTGTTTGACGAATTTGTATACGAAGATAAAACGCTTATCGTATACGATAAAACATCCACCAAAACGCTCGCATATGAACAAAATAATCCATATATCGAACACTGCATTCCAAACAATGTCGCAATTCCCGAAAGTGATATTTGCCGGTTTTATGACAACCAAATAATCTAAGGAGTAAAATTATATGTCTACCAAAAAGCAATCTGTAATTGTCAAATTCTCACGCAAAAAGCCTGTTCTCAATCTCCAAGTTATCGATAAAAATACAGGCGAATTTTATCTCTCTATCGATTTTTCGAACATTGTTGATTATTTCGAATATTTCGGTTTTATATCCGCAAAATACGATGTGAAATCGGTTTATTTTGAGTAATTTTATATTTTCTTGCACACAATTTATATATTTATTCATACTTTTAATTTTAGTAATTTTGAGCCCTGAATTTGCTCTTTTTAAGCATTTTCAGGGTTTATTTTTACTAAAAATCATTACAATTTCTCAAAATCCCGCATTTTATCGAAGATTTTGAACAAAGTTGCACACAATGTTCAAAAATTGCAATTTTCACAAAAAAAGTTGAAGGTTTTTGTGAAAATTCTGTGAAATCTTCAACTTTTCTTCAATTCGATTTGAAAAATAACACCTGTTATTAAACCGTTTTATTATTCTCGATAAAATCTACAATTTTGAGCAAAACTATACACACTGTCCGACTTTTAGACCCCTCTCAAACCCCAAAAAACATTACTTTTTTATATATTTTATACTATTTTTATATGAAAATTTCAAAGTTGAAGAAAAAAATAGTCAAGTTCGTATAAAATTTTTCATCGTAAACTTTATTTTTATTTTTTATATAGAGTTTGCGATTTTTTGCAAAAAATTTCAACTTTATCCAAAATTATGTTTTGAACACCGTTAAAACAACACTTTTCGCATAAAATTATCCTATGGTAGTATAATCGTTAGCAAAAATTGCATTTTTTGCTAATTATCATCATACAATTATCCTAAATTTCAGTTGCAAAATTGAAATTTTTATTGAAACTTTTTCAAAAAGTTGAAAATTTTCTTCAACTTTAAGAATTATTCCTAAAAAAGGAGCAAATCTGAAATGCCTTACGAAATCATCGAAACAACAAACCCACAGACTGTTGTCATCGCACCGAACATGTCGGACAATGCGGTAGCAACCGGTAACATGTCAGTCGCCATCGCTTTGGGAACAGGCTCACAAGCACGAGCAAATTATAAAGACGCTGTCGCCATCGCAATCGGCGACAACACGGCTGCAATCGCCGCTCAGCCACAATCCATGGCTATCGGGAACACAAATTCTTTTACAGTTGTAAAAGGTGTCATTGGGTCATGGCTTGTTCTCACGGATTGTGATAAATACGGTCACTTAACCAGAGTAGTTGCCGTAGAAGTTGACGGAACTCTGATAAAACCCGGTGTATGCTACACATTGCTGAAAGGTTGCATTCAGCCCGCATATATTGAAGACCGTAACAAATATCCGATAGTAGAAGTAACAACCGCTTTGAATGAAATAGATAAATCAGCCGCCAGGGAGAGAGGATTATATATACCGAATGAAACAAGCGATAACAATAAGTGAGTTGATTACTCAACTTATGCAATTATTCCCGACCGAAGAAGAACGCACCACAACTCACGTTGCCTTATTCTCGGCAGAAGATACCTGGGATGCCCCACTAACACATCTCTATCGGGGCAGACCCGCACAATATCATTTAATGCGAGAAAATCCGCATACACACAAATACGCCCCGCTGCATAGCGAGTTTGACAGTCGCTTTTCAACCGAGTATACAGCATATACAAAAAACGATAAATTGGTTATATTGACCGATTTAGAGATATAGGAGATGATTTCATGGAAGATTGTAAATATCATGTTGGCGATACGGTACGAATAGTAGACCACGACACGCTTATCAAGCGTGGATATCAACGGGTGTTTGGCGGATTCACCAAACAGGATTATGTCGGATGGGCAAACGATATGGACATGTGGATAAATACCACAGCAACAATATTACGAATATATTCAGTCAGCGACGACCCCGAGGGTGTTTATCGGGTTACACTGTCACAGACAACAAGCAATACACCGTCGATAACAGAGTCGTGGGCTGTTACGACTGATTTTATTGAGTTGTGTAAGGCTTTTGTCGCACCAAACATAGATGAGTTACTTGCTCTGGACGGCGAATATGTTCAGAGTGTTCGATCGTACCGGAAAGGTTATCACGTTGGCGATTATGTATACTGGCTTGACAAAAGTGGTGAATGGGGGATAATTCCATACACATCAACCGTGTGGATGAAGTATAACATGTCCTCCAGTTACGCAACAACGTTTCCGCAACTACGGCTTGGTGATGACTATATTGTATTAGACAAAGACAAACACATACTCGACCGATTTATACACACTTTTGAAACTTCGCCGCAAGTTTATTCAAACGCCGACAGCATATGTGTATTGAGGCATAAACAAATATATCGCACATTTAACGACGACGATTTTGTTATGTTTGTAGATGGGAGTATAAAACAAGTAAAAGACCTTGCGGCACCGATTAAAACAAATGTACCGGTATATTATCGATATTTAGATGGTCGGTATGTTGAAAAACACAATATCATTATGTCCGGGTCGCTTACAGGTGAGATAAAATATAAGGATACGACAGACCGGATGGATATAACAACACTGGCTGCTGATATGAACGATGATGATGTAACTGTTTATGTTAAAAATGACCGTGTATTCACGTCAGATAACGATTTTATAATATTGAAAGAGGTGTATAAATATGTCGGTTAAACGATGTGCTATTTGTGGTAAATTTGTAGGCGTTTATGACGATGTTCTCTATGATGATGTGGGTGACGTTTATCACAGAGACTGTGTCGAAAATCACGATGACTATGAGATATGCGAACGATGTGGTGATGTTGTGCATGTGGATTATTTGAATGAAGTTCATACATCGTCAACTTCTATTGAACATTGGTGTCAGAATTGTGTCGATAGCCATGCTATATCATGTGAGGCGTGCGGTGAGTTGTACGATGAGGGCTCATTCGACATATCGTATTATGAAAATCTCAATGAATATCTTGACGATGATTGTTACAACCGACTGTTATATAACGGTGATATTGCCGTATGTCATAGTTGTGGTGAAGTCTTTTATTCGGATGACATGACATATGATGAAGGCGACGATGTATGGTATTGTTCGTCTTGTTATGAAGAATGCAACGACGATAGTATTATACGTCAGTATCATCATAACCCGAGAATAGTATATTTCCCCGCGACAAAATCGGCAGAAACGTTCAGAGGGTTTGGAATAGAACTCGAAGTGTCCGGTGATAATGCAAACCCCGATTGCAGTCCGTCAGAACTTGCAGAAGAACTTTCCGACGTATTTGGTGACCACGCATATTATATGCACGACGGTTCGATTGGTGACGGTGTGGAGATAATAACTCAGCCACACACAATGGAAGAGTTTCTCAAACTTCCGTGGCGTGATATATTAAAACAAATTCGTGACCACGGTTATCGTTCTCACGATGCGAAATGTTGCGGGTTACATATGCACATAAGCCGTGCTGCAATGACAGAAAACGGTATAGCACGTATCATTTATTTCTATGAGCATTACATACAAGATATTGTGCGAATAAGTCGTAGAAACAGCGATCAAATGTCAAATTGGGCTAGTACATACGGCTGGGGCGATTTAACATTTGCAGAACTCGCAAATCAAGTTAAATCTCATGACCATGGAGACCATTCCGACAGGTATCATGCTGTAAATTTAACTAATGCTAATACGGTAGAATTCAGACTTATGCGAGGCACGCTCAACTATGACAGTTTCATGGCTACTATTGACTTTTTATGGACGACAGCAATGAACGCAAACACGATGAACGATGAAGATATAACAAACCCCGCTAACTTCCTCAAAGGTCTTAAATCCGATACCGTAGAATATATAAAACGTAGAAACGCGTTTGTGGGAGTGATATAATATGTATACTTTCAAAGTAGGCGATATTGTAACGGGTGTTAAAGATAGTCCGTATTCAATTTCAAATCAAAATGTGATAATGGAAGTTGTGAATATTCCTGACTCATACAAAATTACAGTGCGAATTATAGATTTCAAACCCGACGCAACCAAGTCATATATTGAAAACATGGCAAAGTATGTGAATCAGCATTTCACAGACGTGCTGAACCCCAAATATTTTGAACCGTATTATCAATATTATTGTTATAATGTTGCTGCAAACAAATTTGAGTATGTTTATCAATGTTTTGAAAAAGAAGGTGTGATTTATGTTTAACGTTGGTGATATCATCATCGGCACCCACGAATCGGATAAGATATATTGTATTACAAACAGCACAACATTACTTAAAGTTGTGGCAATAATATCTTCCAAGTGGATTAAAGTAGAGTTAGTAAATAAAATAACGCCATTTGACGAAAGCGTGTGGTCGGTAGAAAGCGAATATTTCAAATTATATAAAGAATCGCTGTTCTATTGCGACAAAGAAAATAAATTATCATCCCAAAAAATAAATAACAATTATAAGGAGATTATATAATATGTGCATAATAGTTTACAAACCAAGTACGAGTAAATTCCCCAAAAAAGACATTTTGAAAAATTGTTTTTCAAATAACGACGACGGAGCGGGTTATATGTACGCTTTGAACGGCAATGTTGTGATTCGTAAAGGCTTTATGAAATTCAAAGAATTTTGGGATGACCTCTCTAAAACACGGAAGAAATTTGGCGATAATATCCCGTGTGTTATGCACTTCCGCATAAGCACACAAGCGGGTATCAACCCGACGATAACTCATCCGTATCCCGTAAGCGACAAATTGGACGATTTAAGGGCGCTGAAGTCGGTTGCCGATATTGGTGTTGCCCATAACGGAATCATTGATTTTACAAGCAACCACAAGGCGTTAGACCGCAACGACACGATGACTTTCGTTATGGACTATCTCTCGCTGATTGCGACTGCGAAAGATTGGTATAACGACCCGTCTAAACGTAAGTTGATAACAAACCTGATTGGGGTACACAACAAACTTGCAATATTGTCGGGTGACGGTCATTGTGAGTTGATTGGTGATTTCATATCGGACACGGACGGTTGTATGTACTCAAATTATTCGTACACGATAGATTATTCTCGTGCAAAATCTTTCCCCGCAATAACCGCGAAAGATTGGGAAGATTATTATGGACACGAGTGGGATGATATGATTGACGACGATTATATCAAATATGAAAATATGTGGAACGAAAAAGACAATGTTTACGACTTCACCAAAGAAAGTTGCCCGTACACGGTATACGGCGACTGCTCGTGGTGTTGTGATTGCAGACGATGTGCAGAATGTAATATGTATTTGACGGTGTAATATGGTAAAAGTAAACGAGGTAGCATTTAAGGCTGATGAGATAACAGATGAAGAACTCGGTAAATTTATCAAATTTTTAATGAAACACGATTATTACGGCACGTTTGCGTTCGACGGGATGTGTTATATGATTGAGTATGAATATAACCCGTCGTGCGGATACGGTACGCCGTACATACAATGGGTGAGTGATGAAATCTGACGACTTCACATTGAGCCGCATAAACGCGGTAACTTCCATTTTGGAAGATGAATTTGATTGCCGTTACGGTAACAATTATATTTACGTCTATAATGGTAAAGACGCACTATTATTTCATTATTTTGGCGATAACTCGATTAGAGAGTGGATTTATCTGAATAGATTCTCAGGTTATCGTGATTTATTCCGCTACATAAGAGAGTTATTTATAAAACATAAAGGAGATATTAAAAATTGATTAAACTTAACGACATTGTAGTAGTAACTGATGATTTTGACAACGTACGTACCAAAGGCTATATTGGTAAGGTGGTAGAAATTGACGATGATGGGGATGCGACGAATTATAAAATTCGTAGATATTACCCTGCTACGGGTAAAATGAGTACTAAATCGAAAGGTGCTTTCGTACCCGCCGATTATGTAGCACCGTACTTTGCGGTAGGCGACATTGCCGAACGCGATGATTGTGCCTATGTTAAAATCGTAAACAACGACGACCCCCTCACTCTTGTAGCCCGCAGATATTATTCGTCAAGCGGTAAGATGAGTGCAAAAGATAAAGGACACGAGTATTCACCGAACGGACTTACGAAAGTTGACGTTATGCCCGATTGCGATGGTTGCGATGATGCTCCCGACTTCCACAAAACGACCGCTAAACTCGTTTTACTTGCCACGTTGCTCGACCTTTTAACCGACTAATAACAACGCAAATCACACGCTCTGTACACGATAGCAGGGCGTGTATTTTATAAATTATGAGTAAAGTTAAAAAACATTATTTGTATCACGTAGGCTTTTTCTATCGGCACAATGCTGCCGAGTATCACAAACAAGTTTTAATTGACAGCACGTCTATTGTAGCAGCCGTCAAAGAACTAACTAAAACGTACGGTAAAACGTACGATATAATACGGATAACGAGCATTTCGGAGGCTATTCCGTATGAATATACGAAATAACAAAACAGCCGATATTCGCTCTATAAAACGACATAATAAAGACGGCACAATTACAACAATAACGGTAGATTGGAATAAATTGCCTTGTAGTAAATGCGAGCGGAGATACCATTTTACCTGTCCGAAAGATTGTTGGAATAAAAAAGGAGAATACGATGTATATTGACAAAGAAGCACGCGATGTATTCAAAAAGTTATACAAAGAAACACGTGCGATAACCGAAAATATTACCGACGAAATGGAATACGACTGTATCTATTTCGAAGGCTTTTATGATGCTATGTTTACGTTGGCTGACCAAATAGGTATTGATGAAAGAACAGGCGAATTTATCGACACTACACCGAAAGACATCGACGTGAAGTTGAAACTTCTCGACACCATTGTCGACAAAGCAAGTGAAAATAACTGTGTCGCTGATGTAGTCGAGTATCTCAAAAACCTCGGAATAACCGATGACCAAATCGAACGATGGGGGTATGACAACCCTGATGAAGATTGATATCTACAACACAGACAAAAAATATGATATAATCTACGCAGACCCTCCGTGGGCATACAATGACAAACTCGGCGGCAGGTCGGATATGGGGGCAACTCCGTATCCGCAAATGCCACAAGAAGAATTAAACGCGATGCCGATATCGTCTATATCAAACAGAAATTCCGTTTTGTTTATGTGGGCTACAATGCCGAAACTTCAAGAAGCATTAGACACAATCAAAGCGTGGGGTTTTAAGTATAAAACCTGTGCGTTTTGTTGGGTTAAACAAAATCCGAGCGGTGTGGGTATTTATTCAGGCTTAGGTCATTGGGTAAACGGCAATGCAGAATTGTGTTTATTGGCTACTCGCGGTCATCCTAAAAGAATATCCAAATCAGTCAAACAAATAGTAATGGCTCCTCGGGGTAGACATAGTGCAAAACCAAAAGAAGTACGTGATAGAATTGTTGCTTTAATGGGCGACGATAAAGAACGTATAGAATTATTTGCTCGCGAATATGCTGACGGGTGGGATTGTTGGGGGAATGAAGTATAATGAAAGCGTTTTTATTTGGAGTGTTTTATTTTCGGCAGGCTTAATGGTAATCGGGGCTGTTGCATACGGCATATGGTGTATAAGTTCGGAAAAATCAGAAAAACAAGAAACTAAAACGACAACGAAAACACTTTACACATATTACAAAAAAGATTTCGATGATATGTGGGAAATGATAAATTCGTGGTGTGTAAAATATTGCAATAAAGAATTCCCGAGGTATCACGATGAGATATTTCTTGGCAACTCGCAAATTCCTCTAAATTACTGGTAAAAGGCTTGGAAAAAATTAGAATTTGTTATAATCTATACGTAAAAGGTTGCCGATTTTCCAAATTATGGGAATTTGTAATTCCAATATTAGACGCGCCTGAATTATCACTTATAGAGATTCTATACATTATGGAATTTATTTGTCGATTTAGAGTTTGGAAAGAACCGGAAAGCGCAGACATTAAATATTGTTTGATGTGGATGGAAGAAGGTGTCTTTGAAACTTGCGAAGATGTAATGGGAGTTTCACAATATAAAATTAAAGAAAAATTTTTAGGAGACTGATTAAAGGAGCCCAAGATGTCTAACTGCGACATAATTCGATTATTGCAAGATTTGATAGCCATACATAGTATGCAATGTAGTGACACCCCACGAGCAATCAAAAATGCCATAACAAATTTAATATTTGCGTTGTTCGATGGAGTATATGACAAAATTCCGCACATTTTTGAATGTGGCAAGTTATATGTATACACAAAGAATTCTTTTGATTATTTGAAAAACTGTGACGACGTAACATTATGTTGTTCGGATAACCCTTGTAATTATGGATATGGAACCCGAGAAAACGGATATAAACATTTATATGAAATCCGATTAGCCGAAAATAAATACGGAATAATTTTGAACTCATTTTTTGAAAACGCTTTCAAAATTAAAAAATCGTATAAAAAATATTGTTGGTATGGTGGAAATATACATTTTCATGAACATGAAATTTTGATACGTTTAAGCGACGTCAGATCTTATCAAGAACTATATTTGGAGAACGATGTATGAAAAAACCTAAAAACGCGAAGTGGAAATATTGGCTCATAGAAGACGGTTCGGTCGATGTCGACGAGTTACAACAGTTTATCTACGAAAACAATCTTAAAATTAAAATTATTATATATCGTCAAGGTTCTGTGAAACCCGAATTAAAGAATTTTTAATTGATAGATTGGAGGGCTTTGTTGAACAATATGAAAATATTCAAAAACTGAGAGCTTCGTTTGCCAAAAAGCGTAAGTCAATCGTTTATTATTTATACCCGCCTCGTTGCGGGTTTCATTGCCGGGTGGCGAAATAGGTAGACGCACAAGATTTTGATTCTTGCGACGAAAGTCATGAGGGTTCGAGTCCCTCCTCGGTAGCCAAAATTATTATGGAGGTGTTTATATGGCTTGGGCGATTGTATCCTTAGTGTTGTCCTGTGTATCATTGTTTGTGTTTTGGTGGCTTGGGTTAATCGGAGCAATTCTCGGTATCGTAGGATTGGCAACTTCGGAAGACAATAAAACACAGAAAGGTTTGTCGATAGCAGGCATCATTGTAGGTGTATTGAGTTCGTTAGCGATGTGTGTTATAATTTTAGTACGTTGTTAATCGCTCTAATCGCCGACATAACTCAGTTGGTAGAGCGGCGGATTTGTAAACCGCAAGTCGCAGGTTCGAATCCTGTTGTCGGCTCCAATAACACTATACGGATGACCACTGTGTAGTGGGCTTGCAGGCTTAAATTTCACACGTCTCTCAACAATGCTGACTAGGTGAAATGGTCAATGAAGTGTAGTAATATGAATTGTTATATCATTGCAATGATATAATAAAGTGTTGTGTCTCGTCGTGGCGAGCTGAAAAATAAAATACTTACGGATAAATAATCCCATTCGCGAATAATAGTAATATAACAAGTTGGGGGTTACGTAAACAACAACTAAACTACACTTTTATGGGGTTTGTGGTGTAATGGATTTAGCACGAGAGATTGTGGCTCTCTAAGACCGAGTTCAAATCTCGGCGTTCCCACCAAAAAATACACGGAGGTTTTATGTTAAAAAAGAAATTTGATGATTTGCTTATAATTTTGATTCTAATGCGGCTGATTGTTATGGTTCTTCACATTTGGTATCCTGACAATGCGTATACAAATGCGATTACTCAGATGTTTGAAGGTTGCACAATATTATGTCTTTTGTTAATGTTTTTCTACAATGGTGATTCAGATGAATGAGCGTCATATTTTTGAAGTGACAGAAGAAGAACTCGTTAGATTGATAACTCCCGTGTTAAAAAATTGGGTTGAGAATTTGGAATACACAGGGCGTATCGCGATTGCTGATGATTGGAAGAATGACTTCGCTCTGAGTGTCGCTTGTGAAAAAGTCGGGTACGATATAATGAATCGACTGATCGATTTTGCTAAATGTTATATGGAGGATTGATATGGAACAAACGAAACTTTACTATGTCAAATTTCAGAATCGGTTCGGCGAGTCTTCACTAGTTGGGTGTGCAATTGATGTCAACTCCGCTCGACGGGTTATATCGGATTTTTTAAGCGACCGAGATTATAAAGCCCCGTATTGGCGGGAAAATCGTTATCCCGACTACATAGAGGTTGATGTGGGCTCTCATACAGAATTTTTCAAAATTTCGGAGGAACTATGACACGATATAAAAAATGTTGTAAACTGTGGTTAGAATTTAACAAGGAATATGCTGATTGCGAAAGCGTGTTTGATATAGCATATCTTGGCACAAAAGCGTATTATAATGGAAAAATGAGCCCTGTAAATTATTGTCCGATATGTGGGAGAAAATTGATATGACAATCGAAGATTTTAAGCCGTTAATCGAGTCTATGGCGCATAAATATTGTCCTAATTACGATGAATATGAAGATTATGTGCAAGAAGGTTATCTCGCCGTTATAAAATTGTTTGACAAACTCAAAGAGCGAGGTGAGACAAATTCTGATGAAATTCTTAAACTTAGGGCGGGCGTTTGGATAAGAAATCGTTTTTTGGATATGCGAAAGAAATTCATTCCGATTCCGATAGACGACGAAACTCTCATAAAACAAGAATCGTTGGGTGATATTGATATTGCGATAACAAACATTGCAACAGGTTTGAGTGACCGTCAGAAAAAGGTTTTTGGATATCTTTTAGCGGGCTTTACAGACGCGGATATCGCGAAGACGATGGAGTTGTCACCGAGAACGATTACGACCGAAAAAGCGGTAATTAAGGAGGCTATACGAGATGCTCAGTCACAGTGAGATAAGTACTTATCTTGATTGTCAGCGTAAGTGGGAACTCGCGTATAAAGACGGGTTGCAAGCAACAAACGAACATTTTCAGTTCGGCTCAATGGCTCACAAAGTTCTTGAAACGGGGCTAATACCCGACGAATTGGAATATTGTGAGCTGAAAGACGCGTTCGGTATTTCGTCGTGGAAAGATTATTTTGAGAAGGTCATAGAGGATATTGACAATTACATTGGCGATGAAGAAATCAAATATCGTGAATTGAGAATTGGATCCGAAGAATTTAATTTGGTAGGTATAATCGACCTCGTGACATTCAATAAGACCTCGGAAAAATATACGTTATGGGATTATAAATTCACAAATACACCGAGAACCGACAATTCATTGCGATTAGATGAGCAACTCACACTGTATGCAATATTATTTTCACAAAAGTTCGATATTCCGTTGACCGACATTGAAGTTGGGTATTTATCAATTCCTAAAAAAGGTATTGCTAAACCGAAAGTTTTGAAAAACGGCGGGCTATCCAAAGCAGCCCTCACTTCAACAACATATGAACTATATCTCGAAGCAATCAGAGAGAACGGACTCAACCCCGAAAATTACTCAGATGTTTTGGAGCAATTGAAATACTTCGTATTTGTAAAAGGTGTTCGGACGAGTGTTCCTGCGGAGTTAGCGGTCAGCGTTGCCGAGAATATTGAAAACGTTATGAAAGATATGCAAAAAGGATATGTTTTATGGAAACATTCCTTTATGTGTGAGAGATGTGAATTTGTAAAACAATGTAAAGGAGATGTTTTAATATGATAATTTTTGTAGACGGCTTTGATAAAAGCGGAAGAACGACACTCGCAAAACAAATTGCTCACGATTTGAGTTTCGATAAAAGTGGAGCACTCGAACCAATTCCGTATGAACGATATGATTCATTTTGGAATATGATGGCTAACTTAAACTGGATTGAACATTTCGGTTCAAACGTTGTATTCGACGGTAGTTTTATCAGTGACGATTTGTTCGACATATCAGATGAAGAATTGTCAATGTTTGCAGCGTTTTGTCAGAAACATGATGTATATTTCTACTTCTGTCATTCCAAAGACGCTGAAAAACTCGAGGAGTTATCGGGCGCGACTCACGACCAATTTGTGGAACATTCTACGAGGCTGTACGGTATGTTTTCTGGCATACGTATGTTTGTTCCTGTGACAACGCACGATATTTATATTGCGGATAGAATTGTAGATACGGAGGTAAAATCTTAATGGGAATGCTTGATTGTGTTAAAGGTATCAGTACGATGCCTTACAACAAACTTACTGTAATTATGGGGAAACCGGGCTCGGGGAAAACCACACTTGCAGGTACTTATCCGAAACCGATGTTATATGTGTCGATTGATTCGGACGGTGGCGGCGTTGTATTGAAAGGGTATAGCGATGACGATGTGAAAGTTATCACAATTAAACCTGACAAGAGCGGAACAATTTATTCCAAAGTAATGATGTTGCTTAAAGAACTTGCGGCAAATCCTCATCACGGATATAAATCGGTCATTGTAGATGCATATTCGTCAATTGAAGAAAGTATGGTAGCGACAATAGCTGCAACGAAACCGACGGGAGCGTTGAACTTCGACGATAGAAGCCGTATCGGTGACGCTATGAGAGCAATGCGTGACGCATTCGTTTCGTTGGCTGAGAAAGGTGACGTTGAATATGTCCTGATATGTCACGTTAAAACCGATACGTCAGACGACGCTTTAACGGGCGACAGCGAACCGTATATCATTCCGAAAATGACTAAAAACAACGGTAAGATACTCTTGGAAAGAGCGTCAAATGTTGTATACTGTGCTCGTAAAACTGTAAAAAGTGGCGATAAAGACCCGACGGTTGAATTTGTAGCGTATCTTGGAGCGCATCCGAATATTGACACGAAACTTAGAACTTTGGGTAAGAAAATGGACGTGGGTTTATATCTCACAAATTGTACATACAGCGATATTGAGGCTGTAAAGACAGGCAAATCCGTCGATAAAGCGAATGTAATCGAGAGCGGTATCGGCGTTAGCGATGACGAATAAAATTAAAAGGAGTTAAAAATGGAAAAAATTGATTTTAGTAAAGTTGAAATGCGTAGTTACATTGATTCTGAAGGATTTTATCCCGTAAGTATCAAAAGTTATTCGACAGGTATATCAGAGTTCAAAGGTACTCCGTTTATAAAGTTTACCTGTGTTGCCGATGACGGAGCATCCATAGATACGTCGTTTTATCTTACGGAAAAGAGTCTGTGGCGTTATAAAAAGTTTATGACGATTCTCGGGTTTGAAGTAAACGGATTGCTCGACCCCGAAGACTTGGCTAAGACGGCTGTAGGTAAGCGTTTTGTAGCGACTGTTAAGCGTAGAGCACCGTCGATTGACCCTGCGACAGGCGAAGAGATTGAATCTAAATATTTCGAGGTAACTGACTTTGCGAGAGAAAGTGATAGAAACTCGAGTGAAGAAGTTCCTTTCTGAGATAGGCGCATATTTTGTCAAGATACACGGCTCCAACTTTCAGGAGCCCGGTATTCCTGACATAATATCGTGTTATAAGGGATACTTTATTGGTATCGAGACAAAAGCCCCGGGAAAACTTAACAACCAGTCAGAACAACAGAAAATCCATCAGGAAAATATAGAAAAAGCCGGTGGAATATATATATTAACAGATAACGTTGACGATGTTAAACGAGTCATAGGAGGCTTGAAATGAAAAATATACTAATAGTAAGTGACGATTTCTTCACCGATTTGGGCAACGCAATGTGGCGTATAAATACAAATTATACGGTTATAAAATGCACGGATTTCAAAAATTATGATTTCAGAAAATACATAAAAGCAAATCCGTCGATTGTACTGACCCGTTCCAACGATTTGGAAAATGAAACGCCTGTGAAATTCGCAGAGTTTCTCGACGAATACAACATTCGTTTGATTGTGTTCCCCAACAAGAAAAAGAAAGATATACCCATGACAATCGGTACATATCTTACGGCGTTGCACGATGACGTTCAGATTGTGACCGAAGAGATTCTTGGTAGAGAAGACCAAGACATTTGCATAAGACAATTGATGAATAATGATTAACTTGTATCGACATCAAGAGATAGGACGAGATTTTCTCTTGGAAAAGAAAAAAGCGTGCCTATTTTTTGAAATAGGTACAGGGAAAACGTTTACTGCTTTGGCGGCATTAGAAAAACTCCCGAGTGGAAAAGTTCTGATTGCCGCTCCAAAGCGAGTTCTGATGGGTGTATGGCTCACACAGAAAGAATACGAACTTTCGCAACATCAAATAACTTATTTGAATTATGAGAAGATTGCAAGAGACCCGACGTTTGCAAAGCAACAATATGATTATATTGTGCTTGACGAAGTTCATCGCTTAAAGGGTAAAACTACGAAAACTTCTCGTAGATTTGAAGTTGTTTGTAAAAAAGCAAAGTATGTATTTGGACTTACAGGAACGCCCGTGGCAAATAATTACGCAGACGTATATAACATTTTCAAACACATGGCGATTCCTGAGTTTGGAGATATGTCGTATAATGATTTTGTACAAAAGTATTATTATACGAAGCAAATGAAAAGTGCGAGTGGGTTTGCGTTTAATTTGTTATTGGCTCCGAGACGAGGGTTATTGCCCGAATTGATAGAAAGAATATCAAAATGGTCTATTGTAAAACGACTTGAAGATTGTGTTGATTTGAAAGGACAAACGACAAACCTGATACACATAGACGGTATGGTCACTCCCAAATATCGTGAGATAGCGAGTGGTATTCTCAAATTCCCGGATGGACGAAAAGAAACTATGATACCGCTTGAAACGATAAACAAAATGCACCAAGCGGCTAATGGGTTTATATATGACCCGAACGGTGGTGTATATAAATTCAAAGAAAATCCGAAACTGAAAGCGTTGGACGAACAGTTGCAAGATTTGTTGGAAGAGACAGACAGAGTTATTGTGGTGTATCTGTACCAAAAAGATTTGGAAGAGTTGAAAACTCTGAAATATGATTGGACAACCGACCCGTTCGAATTCCCGAACAAACAAATAATCTTTGTACAATTTGCACAATCCGAAGGATTGAATTTGCAATATTGTAACCAAATGATATTTTACAATTATGATTATTCTTTCTTAAACTTCGACCAAATGAAAGGTCGTATTTACAGAACAGGTCAGGCCAAACCTGTGACGTATACAATATATATTGCTCGAAACACAATCGAAGAAAAAGTGTGGAAAGCAATATCTACCAAGCAATCAATTGATGAATTCTTAAAGGAGGCTTTGCGAAATGACACCTGAGTTTGAAAAATTCAATAAAATATTTCCGGACTCGCAGTATCGAAAAATACATGAACAATATGTTGGTACTGACCGCGAGTTATATCAGGCTGCGAAAGCTCCAATATCCCGACAAGTATGCTCGTTCGACGATATAAAAGATTGGGGCGGTCGCGTCGGTTGGGTTATTCCTCGCGGATTCATTGTTGTTGATATAGATAATAAAGCAGCCGCTGATGCAGTTATTCGCATCGTGGAAGGTGAAAATGTTAACTGTTGTGTTAATCGTGGACTGCACGGAGCACATTTTATATTCAGAACGTCATCCTTTAACCAACAAGTTGTAGCAAAAATGTGTGCGCTGGGTATTTCAATAGATACTCGGGCTGCTGAGCGTGGATATATAATTTTGCCTGAAAATGATACGGATAGAGAGTGGACTCGACTTACTGACTTAATCCAACAAATTCCTTCATACCTAATACCCCTCCGAGAATTGCGTAATGACACCAATTTCGTAGGTATGGATGAGGGGTCTCGGAACGATTCGCTGTTCAGACACTTCATGAATTTGAAGGATTATGCTTCAGAGATTGACGATGGCGACAAAGCAATGGCGATTCGTTTAATCAATAAGTATCTGTTAAAGACACCTTTGTCTGAAAACGACTTAAACCAGACGGTTTTAAGAGCTGCTTTAGTAGAAATTCCATCGTCAGGTAGAAAAGGTAAAGGTAAATTCGACCTTGAAATGCTGGCTGAAATGATATGTGAGGAATTTACTTTTATCACAGTTGACGATGTTTTATATGAATATCCCGAAGGGGGAACACATTATGAAAGGCGAGACGACAAATGGCTTGAACGTGTTATACACGACAGATACGCCAAGCGTTTGTTTGATGCTCAGCGAAAAGAAGTTATCAAATTTGTAAAAATCAAGACATATCTCGAACCGAGTAAACTGAATGCTCATTGGGATGAGATTTGTGTACACAACGGAATCTTAAACATTTCGAATCTGACATTGAAACCGCATTCTTCCAACGAATATAACACAAACTACGTAGATTGGGATTGGGAAGACAATCCTCGAGTATCGTTTGCTTTGGATGAGTACATTCACTTTATATCGAACGACGATTATGAAAAGGTTAATGTTCTATATGAGATGTTGGGTGACTGTTTCTTGCGTAGGTCGGTATTTCAAAAGTTTTATATGATATATGGTACGGGAAATACTGGAAAATCGACTCTGTTAAGAATTATTCAGAACCTCGTTGGTATACAAAATACATCTCATTTGTCATTCAATGATTTGGAAGAACAGTATCTTACGAACGAATTGTCGGGTAAACTTGTAAACCTCGGCGATGATATAAACTTCAAAGGTCTTACGGATACAAGTATTTTGAAAAAGTTGGTGTCGGGTGAGACGATGACTGTGAACAGAAAGTTTATGATGCCGTGCGAACTTACGAATTTTGCGACGTTGATATTTACAACAAACCAATTGCCTCCGGTAAACGACCATACGACAGGGTTTTCAAGGCGTTTAAGAATAATCGATATAAACAGACCGATTGAGAATCCGAAGCCGCTGTTCGTTGATAACTTGAATAAGGATGACTATAATTGGTTGTTTGTTAAAGCGATTAAAGCGATTCACAACGCGTTAAAACGAGGTGATTTATCCACTTGTACTTCGTGTGAAATTATAAAAACACAATATTTGGAAGCCAATCAGGCGTCGTCGATATTGTTTTGTGTCGATAACGGTTATGATAGCGATTCGATTGATAGGATGCCATGCGGGTTCATGTATGCCGAATATCGTGAATATGCGAAACAGAACGGATATACACCCGTGAGCAGAACAACATTCCAACTCGATATATGTCGCAAGTATGATATGGAACGTAGGAATACGACCGGTCAAGGCGGCGGACAGTGTATGAGGTTTGTGAGATGTCTATGATAACTTTTGATATTGAAGTCTTTCCGAACTGGTGGTGTGTTTGTTATAAGGTCGGTGACGAACCTATAAAAGACCTCACCAGTGACGATAGAGACGTTCAATATATATTAAACGAATTGAGAATCGGCAATGTTTTAGTCGGGTTCAATATAAAGAATTACGACTTGAAGATATTGTATGCGATTTTCAAAGGAGCGACTTGCGAAAGGTTATATAAATTATCCAAATCGATAATTGAGGAAAATCCAGACGACGTTTTGAACTCGTACAAATTCTGGAATGAATTCAATTTTATCGATTTATTTGACGATTGGCGGTTCGGGTCGTTAAAAGAATTTGAATCCAACATTGGATTGGATATCAGAGAAACAACGATTTCATTCGACGACAAAATTACGACAGAAGCTCAAAAAGAAGAAGTTCTTAGGTATTGTCATCACGACGTTGAAGCCACTGTCAGACTCAAAGAATATCGAAAGTCATATATAGAATCCAAAGAAGTTCTTGCGGAAATGTATGACATTCCGGTAATGCAGGCGTATAAAAGCACCAATGCGAAGTTGGCTGCGATAATTCTCAAGGCGAAACCTCGTAAATTTCACGATAGCGATAAGTTTCACTTACCTGAGAAAGTTAAAGATTATGTTGAAGAAGCTTTACCCAAAGAGGTGTTAGCAATGTTCGACACAATCTCATATGACAAAAAAGAAACATTTTTATTCGACAATGCTGTAATATTCGGTGTCGGGGGAGTTCATTCGGTTTACAAGCATCCTGATTGGGATGACGTTAAGCCGACATACACAATGAGCGAGGAAGACTGGCAACTGATAAATATAGATGTCAACAGTTATTATCCGAATATGCTGATACACTTCAATTTGTTATCGAGGTGTTGTGAAAGCGTTAAGGTGTACGAAGACATTTACGAATACAGGCTACATTGGAAACAAGAAGCGAGTAATGAATTAAAACGCAACGGTAAAACAGAATATTACTACTCTTGTCAGGCGAAGCAAAAAGCGTTGAAGTTAGTGTTGAACACAACGTACGGAGCTATGAAAAACCAATTTAACGCCTTGTATGACCCGTATATGGCAGGTACCATGTGCTACTTGGGTCAAATATTATTGACAGCATTAGCCAATAATTTGTATACGAAAATTCCGACTGTAAAAATTATTCAATTGAACACGGATGGTATAATGCTTAAGGTTAAAAAGCAATACATTTGTGAAATTGAGAAACTCGTAAACGAGTGGGAAACTCTTACAGAACTCTCGATGGAATTCGATTATGTGGCTGGAATGTTCCAACGAGATGTAAATAACTACATAGAATTGACAGGCGACGACCACAAGCCCTATAAATTAAAGGGTAAATGGAGCAACCAAGCAGACGAAGATAGAGATTTGGTAAACTTAAATGCTCCGATTACACATTTGGCAATATTAAACTTCTATACGAAAGGAATTGAAGTTGAAGATACCATTCACGCTGGTACAAATCCGATGGATTTTTGCTTCACGACAAAAACCGGTAGAAGTTATAACGCAACGGTATATGAGATTGGCAAAGTGTATGTTGACGCAAATAAAGTCAACAGAGTTGTGGCGACCAAAGACCATTCTAAAGGAACGATATACAAATATAAAAATGAGCAACCTGCTAAACCGAAAATGCCTACTGACAAAGATTCTGATTCTGCGTGGCGTAAATATTTCAGAGAGCTGGACAAGTGGGAAAAACGTAAAGGCGCGTTTGAATCCATCACCGGACTTCCATTCGGAAGATTGGATAAAACAGCAGAAATACCCGAACATTGCGAGTTATTAAATGATGTAATAACCGAACTGCCAAAAGATATTGATTATGATTGGTATATCCGATTCGCAAAAAATAAAATTAAGGAATTGATTAAAATATGATTGTAAAATCAATAGATATTGGAGCGAAGACACATTTCCAAATACTCCCGTTAGGTGATATGCACATCGGTGATGAATACTGTGATTTTCACGGTATTCAGGAAGCTATTCAATACATACGAGATACTCCTGATTGCTACACGATTCTCAATGGCGACTTAATCAATAATGCGTTGAAGACTTCTAAGTCTGATTCGTATCGTGAGACAATGACGATTGAAAATGAACAAGACCTTTTAATCGATTTATTGGCCCCTATAAAGGACAAAATATTGATTATGACTCAAGGGAACCACGAGTACAGAACGAGCGTTTTAAGCGGCATAGACCCGCTCAGATACGTAGCTATGAGGCTCGGTCTCATTGATTCGGGTAGATACACGGACAATACTTACATTCTCGATATCTTATGGGGTTGTGCGTATGGACACGACAACCGCAGATTACATTATGTTGTGTATGGAACTCACGGTTCCAACTCCGGTGGTCGTACAATGGGAGCTACTGCAAATGCTCTCGAAAGTATGGGCGGTATCGTAGCAAATGCGGATTTGTATTTACATTCTCATACTCATGCCACAATAAATTACACTAAGCCAATTGTTGTTTTTAATACTAAGAGTGGTAAAGCTGAGATGAAGAACCGAACGTTCTTTAACACCAACAGTTTTGTGAAGTATGGCGGCTATGGTGAACGTGGCGGATACAAACTCACTGATACGAGACCGTCTGTGTTGAACATAACACAGCGCAGAACTCGTACAGACGGTATGCTTACATTTACGGATATAATAAAAATATAAGGAGATTTTTATGAAGCTATCAAACGTTGTAAAACTCAATGAAATTCTCGGTACGAAAGCACTGAAAGTACTCGACATTAAACTCGCGTACAAAATTGTCAAATTGGTTCGCCGCATTGAAGACGACGTTAATTTTTACAGAGACAATTGGCAAAAGATATTGAATGAAACTGTCACCAAGGATTCTGACGGGATGCCCAAGATTGAAAACGGCAACTATGTATTCACTTTTGAAAAACGTGAGGAATTTAATAAACGAATCAGCGAACTCAATGGTATGGAAATTGAGATTCCTAACGAATATAAGTTCAAACTCGATGAACTGAGCGGTCTCGAATTATCTCTCGCAGATATGTATATAATCGAACCTCTTATCGTAGAATAATAAATATATAAACAAAAAGCAGGAGTTAATTCTCCTGCTTTTTCTTTTTGCATTTATTATAAATTGCTTTTAGTCCACCAGCAAGTGCAAATTGTAATGGCATAGCCGGTGTGAATGGTCCAGCCCAAAATACTATTATTGCAGATACGGCTGTCCAATACCAAGGATTGACAATCAACGCGAGTAACGCACACACTATAACGGGCGACCAGAAAATGAGTTCTGCTAAAACTATCCAGAGAAACATATCTTTGGTGAAGACGTCGGTTCTTAGCCAACGCCAGCACCCTTTAAGTTTCTCAGAGATATTTTTCTTTATACCAGTTTTTCGCATAATTTGTTGCTTTGGAGTTCAGTGAACGTAATTTCTTTTGTTTAGCCTCTTTATTAAGACTCTTATACTCGCCCGAAGAGATAAGTTCTCGAGTTTTGGCGGCTAACCAACGCGCTTTCACTTGACGAAGTTCTTGTAATTGCCACGATTTCACCTTAATTGTTTTTCCGTCGATAGTAAGCGTACCACTAACACTACCTGCGTTTATATCAGCGTCCGCAAACGCTTTCTCAACGTCGGATTTCAATTTGAGTGAAATTTTTATCGGCGATACAGTATTGATGACCGCCCCGATGAACGGAACGCCATAACGTTTTTCAAAGTCGCCAGTATAAGCGTTTACTTTGGCGGGAACGGCATAACTCAAACCGGGGATATTTTCAGCAATGGTTTGCCAATAATTTATAAACCAATTCGAGTCTTTTTGTTTTTTGCGATTATCCGCCCACTTGGCAACATTTTTGATAATCGACGGTATATATTGAGTGGTGTAATTTGCTGCTAAATTTTTGAAATAGTCAGCTACAGAACTATTGTACTCAAAAGCACTATCGAAAGTCTGAAGTAATGTCGCGTCAGAGAAATCTTTATATATCCCCGAGAAAAATCCGTTACCAGCTTTTGCTGAAGATATTCCTGCCGCACCCATAGTCAATGGTGTCAACGCTGGAGACAAATCGGACAATCTCATTTTGAAATCACCAATTTTAATAACCGTGCCCCAGTTATCGTCATCGTCAAGAGCGACCCACCCCAACGCGCCTAATATCATACCCACGCACATCATAAGTGTGCCCGTAGTAGCCTTTCCGAGAACTCTGATTTCATCAGATTTGCGGAAGGCTTTTTCAATATTGGTAAGTTCAGCTTTTATCCAACCTTTATCCTGCATTTTCATTTTAGCAAAATTCAAGAATGCTAACGGTGAATAATCAAGAACCGTTTGCATAACATTGGAACTGACTTTGATAAACGGAGTTGCTGTCGACGAAAGTAGCCTGAATATCGGATGATTACGGCCGACTTCGTGAACAAAATCACTCAACTTATTGGTGTTTTTGAAATATAATTTTGCCGATAGTGCTAACGATTTTTCAACAAATAACGCAAGAGTGTCCTCGGGAATGTTATCAAAAACCGCGCGTTTGCCTTTGTCTGTTTTAAGTTCTTCGGCCGTCATATCGGGAATTCTGTCTTTAAGTTGTGGGTCGGCTTTGATTTCGGCATATATCTTATCGACATTAAGTTCAAGCATATTTCTAAGATATTGACCGAATGTACCCTGAACAGATTTAGTATCGCCAGTATTCAACCAAAAACTGATTATGGATTCGTAGCCTTTCAAAACTTTACCGATAGCACTATTACCGAATGTAAGTTCTACGCTCAATCTACGCTGTATTTCACCTGTCGTGTAAGGTTTACCATCTACGCCAATGGAAGCCGCGTATTTATTTTGGTCTATCGAATTTTGTCTGAAAATATATGCCGAACGACCGTTTTTAACGAATGCGTCGTCGAAATATTCTTTAACCGCTGTCGATTCTTTTGCACGCACGCCATATTTATATTCTCCCGCAGGAGTTTCCGGAGTAAACCTATCGAATATACTCGACACCATAACAGTCGCCGCATCAAGCATTTTCATACCGGAGTTTACAACAATGTTCTTGAACCAAGTTGTGGGGGCTGACAACATTGAGAAATATCTCCAAGTCTGAATACGGTTTGCGAATTGTTTGATGACTTCGGTGCGTAAATTGGGGTCTTTGAGGTCTTTGAGCGAATATCTCGGAGTATTTTTGATATACCGTTCGAGTAACGCCGCCCACATAATTTGCTCCATTTGGAGCTTTCCTTTCCAATCACACAATTTGTATTCAACGTCTGCGATTTTATTGAAATCGGGAGATTCTTTCACAAGTTCGTCGTGCAATTGATTACGTAATTCAAGTTCTTCACTTAAAGATTGTTGTTCAATTGTCGTAAGAGAATCGTCTGCCATTAACTGTTTAATATCTTTAATTCTCTTGTTATTTTCAGCACGAACTGTTTTAAGCTTTTCATCGAGACGTTTTTTAATTTCGTTACGATGTTTTTCAACTTGCTCGTCGGACATTTTGCTGACCGATTCGGCCTCTTTCTCCATAGAGTCAAACGCGTTGTCCATTTTACCAAATTGTTCATCGGTATAAAGACTTATTCCGAACAAATCGATCGCATATCCGTCCTCGGTGGTAAAATTCTCAACCGTGTATATATTTTCAGAGCCCTCGATTTTTTGGTTTTCAAGGAATGTTGTGACAGGTGAAATCTCTGCACGAGCTTTATGAATTGCCGTACTGGATACATACATTGTGTGGCCTGCCTCAGACACCTTACCAGACATAGCGTCAATTGCTTTCATACGGATTGAATCCGGAAAAGCCGGACTACCGATGATATATCCGAGAATCACATCTGCCATACGAGATTTGAATCCTTTGCCGGAATTACTAGCTTCGATGAGTTTGTCAACTAACGGATTTAACGTTTCAACGTCTTTACACGCGCCATCCAATTGAGATTTGAATACCGGGTTTACATCATTGAGTACCTCCATAGATGCCACTTTGTGCGATTTATCGGAATCTTTGTCGAATTGAACTTGATTTGCCGTCTCTTTAGAATAGGAGTTCTCATTGAGAACATTATCCAGGTTGGCTACCAAATCGTTTACAGGATTTTCAATGACGTTTTCGTAAATAGTTTCATTAACTCGGTCAATATTATCACTGGTTGGTTCAGGCATTACTTCATTGACAGCCTCGACAATTGCCTCAGGATGTTTTTCAACAGAATCTCTTATTGTGGCAGACTCGGTTCCGGTGGCAATGTCTTTTGCAATTTCAGCAATCTTAATGTCTTCAGCAAGCGTTACTTCAGCTTTGGTAGGCGTTTCAACAGTTGTTTCCGTCGGTGCTACGTCAACATTAGCTGCAGTTTTAGTAGTTTCATCTACTACAGCTTTCAATGCTTTCGTCTTTTCAGATTTTACAGGTTTATAATATTTACGTATTTCAGCATAAATTTCAGCTTGCGCGTGACCACTCTGTGTAATAGCGTCAAGAACTGTTTGTCGCCCAGAACGTATAGAATTATACAGTGTTTTCGCACTGCGTTCATCTAAGTTACCAGCAAATAAGTCATTTATACGCTGAAGAGCCAATTTTGTGCCGCGGGTACTTTGGTTATATGTAGCCGATTCTGTGAGTTTCGCAGTTTCTTTCGCCTCGGCTTTAATTTGAGCTTGTTCAGATGCGGTCTCCCATTGCGAAAAATATTTATTGAATGCTTTCTCACTTATGCCGAGTCCTTCACGAACAAATTTATAAAATCCGTCAACACCATATTTGGATAAGAAGTTTTCTAAATACGTTCTGTCTGTTGTAAATTTTCTAAACATGACTGCGCGTTTTTCTTGAGACATTGAACGAGCTCTATCTATAACTGCTTGTGGAACGTCGAGCTTAGTCTCTTCGTATTCTACAGGTGTAAATCCGGCGGTTTTCTCAACGCCCTCAGTCAATGCGACATCGTTTGCAAGACTGGTGACGGCACCGACACCTTTGCCGACAATAGCACGATACAATTTGGAGTATTCTTCAATCGATCCGGTTTCAATCGTGTTGATTATAGCCACATTCAAAGCACCGTTGGATGGGTCATTTACTTTAGCAGCAAATGTTGCATCCTCCAAACTACGCTTATATACGTTGAGCTGACGTTTTTCTTGTGCGGTTAAATCGGTTGCATCACGTTTCGTCTCATATAAATTTTGGGCATTCGATTGTAATTCTTTCCATGACGATACATCCATTTTAAGTTGAGTTATTCCAAATTCAGCTTTTACCGCCTCGATGAACGGTATCAACTCTTTAACAAACTCAATATCAAGCGGTGAAGTAATCTGAGTGTCAGGGTTGATTATTTTATATATCGCCTCGTTGGCTGATTTTTTACCAATGTCGCCATTTTCAGATTCATTGACGACTTGCTTGATAAGTTGTTTATTAGCGGTATTCCACTGGGACAACAGAGTCTCATTGGTAACGTCCGCTTTAACAACATTACGTTTCAATTGAGTATTTGCTGTTTCTTTGGACGCCAATACCGTTCTAGTTTGCGATTTGATTTCATATAAGTCAGGCATTAAATTCGCGGGAACATTTAAGTTCATATTCATACCCTTAAAATCCCCCCAACCGACAAATTGGATATTTATGAATCCGTCGTCAATAATTTTTGAGCGAACTGTGTAAACGGAACCTTCAGAAACATTTAATTCGACAGGACGTTTTATAATAGCCTCGGCTTGACGGCTACGTACTTCAGAAAGCCCTGCTGAGTATAATGTATATCCAACGGGTGTTTGATGCCCAAATGTTTCAATAAAATCTTGTAATCCGGCTTTGGAAACTTTTGCTTTGAACTGCTCGGCTGTAAATTCATTGTAAATAGAACTCATCGAATTGTTAAATTTAATAACCGAATTTACGAGTTCTACAATTTGAAAAGGTACTTGATTAGTAGCATTTGCGTTCAAAACATATTGTTCTTCAATAGCATTTAAGATTTGTTCATATATAGGACCTGGTTCCGCTAATCCAATTGAATTGAAATTTGTTACGACATGCATCATTTCGTGTAACATGGTAGCGGTCAATTCAGTTATATTAGCGGCATATTTTACATTCAATAAAATCGCAGGAGACCCGTTGTTCAACCAAACTGTTTGCCCCGTGACTTCAGAATCAAGTGAGTCTGTCCATTGTATAAATCCTCGCGATATTATATCAGCATCTCGTTCTGTGAAATTAGACAATAATGACGAATCCCACATGTCAGATATTTTCATTGGAGTCAATTGAACGGTTTTTTCGTTTTGCTGTGTAAATGCATCGAGTGCTTGTTTTGCTGAATTCTGTAATACTTCAATATTTAGGGATTGTGTAAAGTTAGATGGGTGCATTATATCGCCCGTTATTACGTCAATCGAAATATCATACGAATCCATCAAAATATCGTTAATATAATCTGCAAATTTTGCACGTTTTGATTGATTCTTAAAGCCATCCAATATAGATTGATTATAATTTTCGGCTTTCAAAATTTCACGGCATCCAGCACGGTATTTTTTGTTATCAAACAAAGATTTTATTGTACTTCGCGCAGTTTCTGTGAAGTTTTGTTGGCAAAATCCATTCGCCAAACCTTCAAATTTAACGGCCTGAATCGATTTATTAAATGGAATTTTTATATTCGTTTGAAGAAGTCGCTTTTCAATTTGCGATGCCGTTAAAGTGATTTCTTCTTCAGTCATAAATAAATTGGTGCGAGACGCCATCGCCTGAGCTTGTTCAACGGTGTCGGCATTAGCGGCAATCGCTAAATCGTACATCATGGACGCCTGAGACAGCGTATGGTACATTGTTCTCGAATATGCATCAGTGCCAGCTTTTGGCTGGGTTTTCTTTTTCATTTCCTTTATGGAACGACTAAGTACAATAAATGCACCCTTATCGACTTTGAAAATGTCACCGATTGTTTTTTGATCGAGATAAAATAACGGAGAAATCCAAGATTTGGCTTGAGCTTCGGCGTTATATTCAACCGATTTCGGGTCAAGGTCTGAATATGCGCTCATATCGGCATCCTGACGAGCCCCGTTGAGTTGCTGTAATGTCTTTTGCAACGCGACAAGCTTGCCCATTGAAATCTTGCCTTCAACGTCCATTTGGAGCGTGTGGCCAATTTCCTCATTAACAACTTGATTTATGATATATTGCTGAGAGTATCTCGAGAACAACACCTCGTCAACCAAGACTGTCGTTTTATTTGCTGCGTGAGCATTATATACCATACGAGTACCCGAACCGTCAACGTCAATATATTTACCAAAAATAACATTGATACCTTGAGTTCTAAACAGATTGGCCAACGAACGCTGATTTTGAGTGAGAGGTGTTGTTGTTGGTTGGAATGCCACGCCTTCTGCTTTTTTGATTGCGTTAAACTCATTAACTACTTTTGTTTTTTCCGCGTCAAGATTTTCCCACCGCGCTACACCCTCGACAGATTCGAAAGCTGCGATAGCATCAAGTTTGCTTTGTTCACTAGATAACCACAGGGTCATCGCTTTCGTAAATTCCGTTTCACCGAGGGTCTGATAAACTTTAAGCATTATAGCCGCTGCTTTAGAGGCGGTTTCTTCACTCTTAGCTAAACTTTCAGACGACCTCTGGAAATCATCCATATATTTATTAGCATCAAGAACCGCTGTAGTTTGTTCACTTGTCAAATCTTCAGTTGTAAGTTGTTGCCCCTGACGTAATTTGGCAATTTGCGACTCGTTTAAGTTTATGCCCTTAGCACTGAGTTCGGCTTGAAGCTTTGTGACAGCATTTGTTGTCTTAGTGTCTTTGAGCATATTTTGTATAGCACTATATTGTGTATACGATAACCCGCCCATTTCAGCACGTTGTTTACGTGTAGAAATTTTACCAGTGAGTCTCGCTCCCGCACCCATAATTGCGCCAGACAACGCCCCAACAAGACCTGCGTGAAGTATGTCGTTGATGTCGGGAGAAGACATGATATCGGCAAATGAGCCGTGGTCAATAACCCACGTTTTTAACATCGGTTCCATTATTTCGGAAATCATTTCCTCAATACCTTCGCCGAGAGCGTCCATTGTAAATGCAGCAATAGATTGTGCGAATTTATTAGAAAACCATTTAACGGCTACTTTATCGGGGTCTACAATACCAAATTTGAATATTTTACTGGCGAACGCGCTTTCTGTAAACGCCTCAATAGCAACACTGCCCATAGCGTATGTGAAAATTTGCCATCTACCGACTTCACCTTTATTGGCAGCCCAAGCGTCACTAACAACTTTATAATTCGGGTTATTCAATATTTCTTGATATGTTTGACCGGGCATTGTACTGTAATATGTCGCAGTACCAGCAACCTGAATAGCTGTATTTGCCGCCGCAATTGCCTTTGTAGACCATCCGGCGGCTTGACCGGCGGCAGTCATACCACCGGACGCTGCGGCAGCAACGATCATAGGAGCCATACGACCGATGTTTTGGAAAACCTCGTATGTTATATTACCGATATCTGAGCGTGTGAAGTTGGTATACTGTTCATAGTACTCTTCCATAGAGCCGTGAATATCGTATATACCTTCACGAGTTTTCCGTTCCCAATACGAATCCCCGGTAATTGTCCACGCCAATCCTGTAAATGTTGTATATAAATCATTGGGAATAGACGCCACACCTTCACCAAGAGCCGCAAACGCACCCCCAATGTTTCCAAGAGTCTTTTCAATACCGCTTTTAGACTCGTAAATTTGACGATTGCGTTCGTGATATGCTTTATCCGCAAACCCTTCATTATATTGTTTTGTCAATTCGGGGTCGTCGTTGAAATAGTTATTCCAAATATAATTTACTTTATCCTCATTCGATAAATATCTGGCAATGCCGAGGTCATACTTAGAAACATCTATATCTTTTCCGGCAAGATTGGACATCATTGTCATATACTCAGAGCCCACGTCTTTATCAACAGCCAAGTTGGGGTCGTAAAGTTTCGACTCTCTAGCCATATATTGAACATATTGTTCGTTTGTTAAAATCGGTTTTAAGTTTAACGCCATTTAATCAATCTTCCTTGTTTTATTTTCTATAGAGTTTTCCTGACGAATCTCTATATAAGGTGCCCCGTTTCGGCGATTCGTCTAGTTGTTCGCTTTTATGTTCACTTTTAGGATATATATGAATGTTGCCTGAAGAATCTTTATATAATGCTCGTTGCGTAAATTCGCTGGCGGGAATCGAAATTGTATGCACCGCTTTTCCCGAACCTCCAGATGTTACTTTAATTTGTTTAGCGTTGAATAATTTAGCAAGTTCTGTTATATCAGTATTTCTAGTGCCTGCGCGATATGTAAATATATACGAATCGGTTTTCGAATCATACCGCTGATAACCGGTCAGATTCATAAGATTTTCAATCTGGGCTGGGTCTATATCTCCAATAAACGATGCGCCAACCGGAACATCTTCGTATAAAGCCGAGCCTAAGTTTTCTTTAGACGGTTCCCCATATTCGGATTCGTCGGCTTTTCGGATTTGTTTTATTCCATATCGTCCAGCGTTAGCATTAAACCAACTAGCCGTCGCAATTTCCTGAGCAGTATCTTCATTAAATGCCCGTTGTATAGAATTTGTAGTATCAAGACCTAAATATTCGTCTAATACGCCAGGCTGGTCTGCAAACAAGTTATATGCGTCTTGATTTGTGGCATATAAATAATCATATATGTCTTTATATGATTTGCGTTTATCGTCTTCGCCAAACGAGGCTCCTCTATGGAGCAAACTACCGAGAACTTCTTTTCCCAAATCAGACAACCCTGTCGTCATATCAGCACCTTCACCGGTTGTCTGGAATAATGCCGCCTCTAAAGCTTCATCAGCAGCCTCATCGGAGTCATATAAATTTCTAACATTTTCCCACAATTGTTGGTACTCATTCGACTCGCTTATGTACTTGTTGAGATATTGTAACCCCTTGGCTGCCGTTTTTGCCTGATTGCTTATATCAAACTGTTCAGCAAGGGTTTCGTCAGCGGTGCTTACAGTTTTATAATATGAATCGTATATGGATTTCAAGTTGGACGCCAAATTATACTGTGATTGAGCTGCCGACACGTCATATGCAGAAGCTAATTGGCTACTGATTACATCCTTAGCTCCAGCAGATATGTTCTGATTTAATGACGCGGCTATTTGTTGTTGTTTGTAGTTCGCGTATGCTTGAGATATATCATATGCCGCCGATTGTTGCGCGGCCTGCGTGCTTTCTTCAAACGCCGTAGTAGCTTGTTGAGTGTACGCCTTCACCAAGTCATTCCATGTGTTGTAATTAGCCTGTTGAGCGGCTCGGTCTTTATACCACTTGGCTATATCCGATTGTCGGGCCGTTATGCTGAAGTTCGCCATTCGATGACACGACCTCCTTTTTATAATTTATATATCGAGTTATGACATAACTCATACGCGATAAGTGGTCTAACACACCCTTCGCCGTGTTCTTTCGCGCTTTTAATACAGCACTGACTGTAGAAGTCAATACTGTAAATAAATAAGATAAATATTTGAACAGATTCGCGACATTCCACATAATGTCTTTAACCGCCACAAACGCCAATAATATGGAACAGAATAAAGATATTGCTGTACC
>ERZ808259.129-NODE-129-length-50316-cov-21.911064_pt1 | contig 50316 bp, 34 predicted proteins | sample MGYA00521279_ERZ808259 | MGnify/ENA primary metagenome ERZ808259 (study PRJEB31516, sample SAMN03275586) | gut metagenome | biome: mammalia-associated habitat; material: feces | host: Papio cynocephalus | place: Kenya | collected 2012-07-27 ...
GAAAAAGAAGATCGGAGCCGACCGCGAGGTTAGCTCCGATTTATTTATTCTATTACGGCCTCTCTACAACCCTATACGCAGATTCGAGAGGCCGAACACGACAAGGGCCGAGGCCGAACACACCTGAATTATATCAGATGTGTCACGCAGATTTTCTTATACTTGCTGCCCATCCCGAGTTCAAATGCCGTTTGGTCTTTGATAATCAACTCGCCTTTCTGCAACCCGGCGATGGCGGTGCGAATACCATCCAATTCCTTGCCGCTGACGCCGAACAAGTCTTTTATCACCTGATTATCAATCGTCTGCTGTCTCATTATGAGCGGATACTGCGCATTGGCGTAAAAATCAAAATACTTGCTCTTGAAGCTCGCCATATTCTGCGTGGCCAGAATGATTGACAGACCCTTATTGCGGCCTACGGCAATAAGCTGACGAAGCGGACGATTGTCAAATCCAAGCATATAGTGTGCCTCGTCTATAATAGTGAAATGTCTAATTTGAACATATTCGTCATTGACCTCCTGCTTTTCAAGCATTGAGTATATATCGTTAAGCTTTGATACAAGAAAATAGACAATGGCCTTGGCAATAGGTCCATCCTTGGGGTATCCGTCCATTTTTACGATAAAACACTCTTCAATAAGATTTGCCTTATCCTCAGTATCAAAAATCTTTGCCTTGCAAAGCTGATTAAGTACTGACGAAATTGTATCACCCTTTTCGGGGTCCTTCATGCGTCCAAGATATTTTTCGAGAATGAGATCAAAGTTGACGGGACGGCCTTCGGTCGATTTGTAGGCATCTACGATTGCATCGCTCAAGCGATTACTCATATTTGCACTTGCCGAGACTTGGTCTAAAGCTCTCAACGCCGAAGCCATCTCGGTTGCATACAAGTTGATTTCATTGATAGAACGACCCGAAAAATCGCGGAACGGGGTGAACGGCAGCGGCCGCTCGATAGGGTCAAGTATGGCCGAGCGGTCCACATCGAAAAGCGTCAACCAATGATTGTTGGCCGGATCGCTGAACTCGCCCTTGTAATCGAACAATAGGAAATTGACCGGATATCGGGACTCTGAGGAAAGCGAGCGTATTTGCTGCATAAGCACGGCCAGCAAGTTGGTCTTGCCCGAACCCGTTGTCCCGGCAACAAGTATCTGCGAATTTGTGATGGAGCGGCTATTAATATCGAGCGTTGCCTCCATTTCTTCATCTCCGTAATTGCCGATAAGCAGTTGGAGCGCCGGAATATCGTGTGATGCAGCCACCCGATTCGACACTGCAAAAAGATAGCTGTTGAGGTTAGACTCGTCAAGTAAATAATCTCGCCCGCGTAGGATCTCGGCGGCGATAATGCGCGAAAGCGTAGTATTATCCGTCAAATCCGCCTCGTCATCTGCATATCTAATCTTCAATAACGCCGAATACAATGGAGCAAGATTATGAAGTGTAAAAAAAGTCGGGACGATACGCGTCGAAGTTTTTGAAAGTTGTATACCCTTGAAATCTTCAATGCTGCGTTTGCCGGAAAGCCCCAATCCGACAAGGAAGCAAATACGCATCACCTTATTTAACGGTAATGTATAGCGTTTTTCCGAGCCGACAATTTGCGAGAGGTTAACCTTTGATTCGATACATTCCTTGACAGAGGCGAGTTCGTCATACATTCCCTCCATCTGGCGGGTATTGGCAAAACTTAATACTTTACTCATAGCGGATTATTGATTGAGTTCGACTCCGAAATAGCCGTCTGACACGGCAGTGCTCTGCGTAGCCGGGTCGCGATGTAATGTGTAGGTCTTGGATATAAACGGCTCGAGCTTGATGTAGTCGCTGTCGGTGCGTATTTCGGATGTAGTGCACAGCAGTATAGTCTGCTCGGCCAATTGCGGAAAGTATTCTTCCATCAGCGCATCGCGGCTTTCGTTGTCAAGCACGCCCATCACCGTATCTATCATCACCGGAGGATTGTAATCTCCGAGGTTGCGCAAGACTTTCAGCAGCACCTGTATAAAGATTTGTTTCGAGGCGGCATTGAGCTGGTTGAGCGAAATTTCGTTTCCTGAAGTATGATACATTTTTATATTAAAGTTCTCCATACTGTCACTCAACTCGATACGTCCGATATGGCCTTTATAGGACACCAGCAGTGTATTGAGTTGTTGTTGCATCTCGCTCTCGATCTGCGCTTTTTTCTTTTTGAGCAATTTGTCTGCCACCATCTCAAAGAAGGGCTTGAGTTTGGCCAGTGTATCATACTTGACATCGGGCTCTTGCTGTATTTGCACATCGTATTGGTGTATGCGCTTGTCCAGACGACTGATTTCGCTCTTAATCTGCGCACTTTTGTCTTGTAGCTCGTCAAGCTGGCTCTGCGAGGCCTCGTAAGTGCGTATCAGTTCGTCATTTCCGCCGGTCTTGGTGCGCTCGAATGTCGCTTTTTGGTCGCGGAGGTTGTCGAGCAGCGAAATCTGCGTCTCGAGGTCTTGACGCTGACGGTCGAGGGTGACAAATTGGTTTGTCCCGCCGCGTGACATAAGCGAACGAAGGGCCGAGACCTCATCTGTATCAAGGCATTCGTACGGGTCGGGGCGGTTGACGGCATTTTGGAGGGCGACAATATGGGTGACCACATTTTCCTCGTCCACATCGGCCGAGCACAGTGATAGGTCTTTGAGGTATTCTATGATTTTGGACGTAACATCGCGCAGGGTTTCTATCGGGTATGCCCCGGTGTTTTCTTTCAGCAGTTGTTCTTTAATACGTAGTATATTGTTGACCTCTTGCGATATATTGGAGGCAAGTTTAGGCAGAAATACATTGATTTCGATGTTTTCCATAAAGTTGCGCAAGTCTTCGGCATAGGTGTCGCAGTGCTTCAAAATGTCGTCTATGCGTGCCGATACAGCTTGTATTTTCTTGTTGAGGTCGGCACTCTGCTGCGCTCCCGCTTTGGCTCGATTGTATTCTTCTTCGACAGACGACAGGTATTTGAAGATTCGATCTTGCTCGGCGGTATTGGCGTCGAGCTCGGACATAAAAGATTCTTTGCGGGCGCACAGTTCGTTGTATTCTTTTTGCTCCTGCTCGGCTTGTAGACGTGCCTGACTCCATTCTTGGAGTAGACGCTCGGAAGCTCGTTTGAGCTGTAGGTATTTTTGGAAGCCGAGGACTTTCTCGAAGTTGTCGCGAATGGTCTGTGCAAATACGTTCTTTTTCAGCAACTCGCCGGACTGCATGGCATCAAACAGGAAGTACTGACTCAGTTCCTGCGGCAAGTTGGCCTTGATGATTTTATTGACTTGCTGCATATTGACTGCGCGGTCTTTGGGAGCACTCATCGTTCCATAAACAAAGACATTGCCGTCCATATTGAGCGATACGCTTTCCAGCGGCCTACCCTGCTGGTTCAGTCGGTACGTCCGCCGGAGAATATATTTCCGCGTCTGCCCCAGCACCTTGCCCACGAATGTGATTTGAAGCTCAATAATCGGAGGGGCGCTGCCGAGCGCTCCCTGATTGAGTAATTCGTTGAAGTGCTCGGCATTGTCTATTTTCAGCCCGTAAAGGGCGCCGCTGATGGCTTCGAACAGCGTGGTCTTGCCGCCGCCGTTGCCGCCGCCTATCAGGATGATGGGACGTTCGTCGTCCACCGACAAATCGAGGTCCAGCGAAAGGTAGGTCTTGTAGTTGGATATTTTTACTTTTTGTATCAGCATGGCTGTTGGCGGATTTTGTTGATGGCGGCACGGATAATATCTTCGGTGTCGCTGTCGCTGATTTCTATTGCCTCGACTTTCTTGGCGTGATAGATGCGGAGTATCTCTTCGCTGAGCCAGTCGAAGTCTATGCCTTCGGCCTCGCAGATGCCTTCGATTGTCGAGAGGTCTTCGCGACGTATGCCGTAGTGCACGAATTTGTTGTCTATACCTTTGTTCATGGTCTATCTTTCGCGGGGTTAGGCGTTTCGGGGATCGAAGATGTCCCAGCCGGTGAGGTCGGTGGTGTTGTCTATGGGCAGGGGGCTGTAAAGCCAGTAGTCGCGGCCTTGGGGCTTGATGATGATGCCGCCGCGCAGGTCGGCGCCTTTGGCGTTCTCGGCTTGCATGTATGCGTGCAGGGCGTTGTGCTTCTGCGGCGCGTATGGGTCGCTTTCCTCGGTCTTGGTGTCGAAGAGGTAGACGCGTCCGTTGCGCATTCGTATTACGAAATCAACATAGAACAGCGCTTTTGTGCCGTCACGGTCGTATTCGACGGCATAGTTCTGCCGTCCTTTGTCGCCGTTTTTGTACCACCAGTCGATGTACGCGGTATTGGCTTCGAGGAAGGCGACGAAACCGTCTTCCTGACGCGAGCCGCCGTCGTTGAGCCGTACGTACGGGTCAAGGGCGTGATTGGCGATGTCGGGCACGGCGTGGCTGGTCTCGCCGTCATACACGCGCTCTTCGGGCACGCTCCACTCGTATTGCTTGAGCGGTCGGACGGCACGACCGCGCTTGAGGTGACGTATCCGCATATATTCGTCGAGCGCCAGGTCGATGATACGGTCAATTTTGGGCTGGTTTTCGTGATATAGCACGACTTTCTTGGCATCGGTCTCGAAAAGTCCGAGGTAGTCCTCGAGTATACCCAGCAGGTACGTGGCTATGCGGTCGGTGCGTCCGCCTTGGCGATACTCGAATTGCCCGCCTTTTTTGTCAATATATGCGCGGAAGGCGCGGTCTATCTCGCCGGCGGTGCGGGCAAATTTGGCTTGCTCGGCATTCAACGTCTGTATCTCGTTCTGAAAGTGGACATTCTTGGGCACGGCAACATTGACGTTGCGTACGTCTATGCGCAGGGTCTTGGACACAATTCGACGGTTTTCTTCGATGACGGCGTTGCCGCTGTCGGGCAGCGGTGTCGGCGGCTCGTCGCCGTCCATGGCGGCAAGGTCTGCGAGGCTGAAAAGTCCGCCGTTTTGCTGCAGCTTGAAGTTCTTGACGACTTCAGACTCGAGCACGCGGCGAAAGTCGGGACCGAGGTAGTTGTGCTCGGCGTTGGGGTGATCGGCATATACCGAGGGCAGAACGACGTTCTGCAAGTCGGGACGCCGACGCGCCACGAGCGTATTCTTGAGTAGGTAGTCTTGGTCGGCGGCTATAATCTGTATCTTGTCTTTGGAGATGTCGGTGTAGACGTAGCCGATGTTGAGCGAGTCTTTGGGATAGTGTTTCTGCTCGGGCATACGCAGGATGCGCCCCACGGTCTGCACAGTAAAGGTGTCGCTCTGCAATTTGCGGAATATCAGCAGCACCGCCGCACGGGGGCAGTCCCAGCCCAGGGCTATGGCTTCCTTGAACAGCAGCACTTGCACGCCGTTGTCTCCGCGTTCCAGTCCTTCGAGGTTGTGCTTCTCGGAGGACAGCCAGACGGCAAGGCGTCCGTTGGCGATGGTGATATCTTGGCAGGCAAGGTATTGCGTAACGGTCTCGTATACGGCCGTGTCCTCGGTGGTCATGGTCTCGCGGGTGTCGTTGGGCAGCTGTACCAGCAGCAGCGGCTTGATGTAATCGATGCCTAAGGACCGGTAGTCGGCGGCCAATTGCTCGCGCTTGGCAAGGGCCACTTTCAGCAACCGCTCTTCCATCGAAATGGCGCCAAACCCGGTGGAGGCATCGATGTCTATATCGGGGTTGAGCACTACTTCTTTCTTGATCATCTCGGCGGCGATGACATCGCGGCGGTGTACCTTGACCATCTCGTCAAAGCGCGTGGTCTTGGGCGTGGCGGAGATGCGCAGCTCGACTTCGGGACGGATATTGTCAAGCACCTGCGCGGTCTTGTCGGCGGTCTTGGACCAAAAGAGGTGTTCTTCGTCGATGACGGCGACGATGGGCAGCCCTTGGTCGCGGGTGCGCCGCACGACTTCGTAGAGGCTGACACCGCTCTCGCTGTCGCGTACTATGCGGCTGTTGTCTCTGATGATACTCTCCCAGTTGATGAATAGTATTTCGCCGGGCTGTATGCCTTCTTCTTGGTCGAGCTCGTCGAACATCACGGGCGTCAGCTTGCGCGTCTCGCCAAAGGCGCCTTTGAGGCTGCGGTAGCTCTGTATGTGCAACTTACGCGGTGCAAACCAGATGAAGGCGCATTCCGTGTAGCGGCTGTCGCCGCGGTTTTTCAGCTCGTCGACGATGCCGGCCAGGGTGGCGCACGCCATCACGGTCTTGCCCGCGCCCGTGGGCGCTTCGAATACAATTTTGCGGCGTTCGCCGCCTATGTCGAGCAGGTGTATAGTCTTGTCTATCAGCTCGGATATGGCTCGCTGTTGGTATTGGATGTCTTTCATGCCTGGTCTTGTGTTTCAAAAAGTCCGCCAAGTTCTTTGTCCGGCTCGGTGTCCGCTGCGACACCGGCGGCATTGTCTGCCGCGGTGTCCACGCGGCGGTCGCGGCGCTTGGGCAGGATGCGTTTGTAGGTGTTGTAGATGGCTGCCGGAAGGGCCACGGGCTCTACCTTCTCGGCCACCGGCTCGAATAGCTCGCTCGACGGGTCTTCGCAGGGCGAGAAGACGTACACGCGTATGGGCGCCGTAGTTTCGACTTTGGCTATCAGCCGGACTATCTCTTCGATATATTCTTCGCGATAAATGATGAGCATCTTGCGCTCGCCCTCGGCGAAGTAGCGGAACACGCGCGGCACCACGCGCATCCCGCCCATTTCCGTCTGCTCGGCGTACAAGTCCTCCTTGATGCACAGCATATCGGTGGCCAGCTCGACAAGGCGCTGCATATTGCGCGGCGTGCGGCTGCGGCTGATAAATTCGGTGCGATAGTAGCGCAAATTGTTGTCGTGCAGCCCCTCAACCTTCTCGCCGTTGGGCTTGGTGTACCCACGTATTACGCGCTTATTGCGCTCGTAGGTCACGTTCTCGCATATCCCGTTTTCGTTATTGGTACACAGTATGCACTGCCTATGCCCCCCATCCTCGGCATTCAACTGCATCACCGCATGCAGCGTCGTCCCGGAACCCGCAAAGAAGTCAAGGATTTGTACCTTTTTAGGAAGTGGTGTAGCGATTTTAATTATATATCTAATTAGGGATAAAGGTTTTGGAAAGCCAAATACACCTTTTCCAAGAATCTCACTAATATCTTTTGTTCCATCTTGTGTCATACCAACGTCAGAAGGCAATAGGCTACTAACTGTAATAAAGCCAGCATATTCGCCTTGTTTTTTTTCATCATCATCCTTCCAATATCGTAAAACTGGCTTATTGCCTCTCAAGAAATCATAATCACCTGGGAATATAATTCTATCTTGGTTATAGTATAGCTTAAATGTTTCTTCTGTAATTGCCCAAGTCCTATTTGGATTTGCAGGATATGTCTTTCCATTTTTAGGGTTAACCATAGTAAAAAAGCTGTTAGGCCTTTCAGATGCAGTTGTTTGTTTAGTTAAATCATGAACCCTCCATGGTCTTCCAGGGAAATCAGAAGTCTCATAATATTTTCTGGTATCAGACTTTATTCCAGCTTTAAACAGTGGTTTGGCATAACATAATATTGACTCATAGTCTTGTGATAATGAATGAGGCACATCTGCCTTAGCCGTTCGTTTTCTCCATGGAATAAGGGCGACAAAATCCAAGCCTCTACCGAACACGCTATCGCAGAGCAGCTTCAGGTTTGCTTGTTCGTTGTCGTCTATGGATATGAAGATGACGCCGCGGTCGGAGAGGAGCTTCTTGGCGATGCGGAGGCGTCGGTCCATAAAGGATAGCCATTTGGAGTGACGGTACGCGTCCTCCTTGTCTACAAACGAGTCGTTGTAGACAAAATCCTTGTTTCCGGTGTTGTACGGAGGGTCGATGTAGATTACATCGATTTTGCCGGCGTGGGTGTAGGCGAGGGCCGACAGCGAGACAAGATTGTCGCCCTCAATAATTAAGTGATTGGGAATTAGTGAGTTAACGGGGGGGGTATTTTGTACCTCCGTATGGTTTTCGGCCGCAATGATAGCCTTATCCTTGACCTCGCGCAGGACGGGGAGTTGCTCGCGCAGGGTCTCCTCGATGTCCTCGGGCTTGTCTTCCCACACCAGTCCGTAGGTTCGGTTGGTGCGCAGCAGTCCCAACAGGGCGGCGCGCTCGTCGTCGGTGATGCCTTCGAGCGCCTCCAGCTTGCGGATAAGTTCGGCCTTAAGCTCGGCTTTCATTTGGTAAATATGTAGTAAGTGTTTGTATTGTTTGTTCTTAGGGATAGAGCACGGTGGCGCCGTGCCACGCGCCGCGACATTATTCCTCAAAGTTACGCATTTTTATCGAAATACAGCTCCGTAGGGGCGCAATACATTGCGCCCGCAGCGAACATATCCTCAAAAAGGAAAATAATTATCGCATTGTAGGGCAGCATCTCATGCAAAAACCTTACCTTTGTAATCAGAACACCACGGAATTGGTTATGACCGATAGCCAAACCGAATTATAGCCTTTTCGGCAAAGAAAGTGGGAGAACAATAACCGGTTTGCCGAGCAACCCGCGAAAGGCGATGCCCCCAATTCAAAATGACGTACAATTCGCGCTCCCCCATCTACAAAGACCTACCACCCGAGAAGGTGGTAAGTTACCACCCAAACAACAATGACCGATAAGTTGAATAACCTGACATTAGAGAAAGTCTATAATAAATGGCTGTCTATTCAGCCACTTTCAGAAGCCGACCGCAATAAGCTTGGCAAGAGGTTTACCGTTGAGTACAATTACAACAGTAATCATATTGAAGGCAATACCTTAACCTATGGCCAGACCGAGCTTTTGCTTCTTTTTGGCAAGGTGACCGGAGAAGGGCACTTGAAAGACTTCAACGATATGAAAGCCAGTGAGGTTTCTGTAAAAATGATGAGGGACGAGGCGGCAAACACGAAAGAGCCTATGACTCAGGATTTTATCAAAACACTACATCATACTTTGCTCCGCGAAGATTATACCGAGTATCGGACAATGCCCACTGGTGTGCAAACAAGTTTTGTAATCCATGCAGGACAATATAAAACCCGGCCGAACAGCGTGATAACCCGCTATGGCGACCGATTTGAATATGCATCACCTCAGGAGACTCCCGCCCTTATGTCCGATCTTGTAGATTGGTATAATGAGGAGGAGCGGAAAGGAGAATTGTCTCCGGTCGAACTGGCGGCTTTGTTTCACTACCGCTATATACGCATCCATCCATTCGAGGATGGCAATGGACGAATCGCCCGACTAATGGTGAACTATATCCTTGCCCGGCATGGGTGGCCGATGATAGTTGTACGAAGCCGAGAAAAGCAACAGTATTTGGAAGCATTGCACCAAGCCGATATGGTAGTAGGCGTTATCCCCTCCGTGGGAGCACACGCCAACATCAAGCAGATCAAGCCCTTTATAAAATACTTCGAGAAACTGGTAGCCAAGGAAATTCAGACAGACATCGATTTTGTAACTCGCAAGGACAAAGACCTTTGGTGGTACGACGGCGAGATTATCACAACAAGGAGCAAGAATACGGCACGCATCCTACGATTGATGCAAGAAAACCCCGGCATTACTTATGCGGAATTGACAAACGCACTGGGCATCAATACTTCTGCCGTTCAAAAACTGGTAAAGCGCTTGGAGGGAAACGGCTACATCGCACGTCTTGAGAATGGTGCATGGAGAGTAATTGCGACCTCCGCTGTATAGTTCGAAATAAGACACTACATACGTATAAAGCGGCGAGGGCACCGCGGCGGATGCCGCGGTGTCCTCGCTTATGGGTGGGATGACGAGGCCGGAGCCGCGTCATTCGGGGGTCTTATTTCTCGAGGGTGATGCTGTAAGGTACGTTGGTCAGGTCGAGGGTGACGTTGTATGTTCCGGCTGCAACGCTGATGTTGTCACCACCGACGGTGAGCGCCTTGAGGTTGCCACCGAGGTTGATGTCCCAGTTGTCGTTGCAACGGATCTTCCAGCCTTGGCCTTCGGCCACGGTGAGCTTGCCTTTCCAAATCATGGTTTCACCTTGGCGAGTGAGGTTCTGCTGAGCGCCCCATCCGTTGAAGTCGCCGATAAGACCTACACTCTCGATGGCGGTGAGCGAATATGTCAGGGCGGTGATGTCTGCCGACAGGAAGTATACGCCCTTGGCGGCGTTGAGGTTGGCGGCATCGGAAGCGGTGCTCAGGGTGCCGGGCTCGGCGCCTGCGCCGTAGTTGGTGCCGCTCCAGGATGCCTCGGAGCTGAGCTTGAATTCGCCGTCAAGTGCCAGGAAGGCGCTGTACTTGGCTTCGCCGACTTTGGCGAAGGCCCATGCCGAAGCGGCCTGTGACCATCCGTTCTGGTTTCCGGGGGTGTAGAGCAGGTCAAAGACTTTGACAAACTCGTAGCTCTGGTTTTCCATATCGAGGGTCAGAATGTATACGCCGGGGGTCTTGATGCAACCGGCGCCGCAGTCTTCGGTGGCTGTACGGGGCTTGAGGTTGCCTTCGAGGGCACCGTCGCCGTTCTGTGCCACACCGAATGAGCCGTTTTCGGCTTCTACCCAGTTGCCGGCCTCGATGGTGCTCTGGGGCACGACTTTCCACCACCATCCGCCTTCGGCGTCAGCCGCGGAGATGGTCACTTGCAGTGTGAAGATGGGGTCGTCGTACACATCGGCATCAGAGTGCTCGAAGGGTATGGCGGTGGGTACGCTCCATCCGTTGATGGTGCCCAGCAGGCCGTACGAGGGCTCGATGACGATACCGAGGTCGACGGGAGTGACGACGGTCTTGGTATTGATGACGAAAGTCTTGTCGTCGCCGAAGCGTACCTGCGATTTGCCGTTGACGGCGTATGCGGCTACGCGTACAAAGACTTCTTTGGCCTTTGCCGATTTGCCCATAACTGTGACGTAGGTGTCTTCGAAAGTCTGGGGTGCCACTTCGAGGGTGGTGCCGTTGAGGGTTACGTCGAAGTCGGCGCTGCGCTCAAAGGCTTCATCGCGGCCCATAGTGCCGACAAATTTGAGCTCGTAGCCGGCGGGCAGGTTGTTGGCCGCGGCAACGGAGCCCAGCGTGATGGGTGTCTCGGCCTGTATGGCGGCGGCTACGTCGATGGCGGAAGCCACGGCGCTTTCGACCTTGAGGTCCTCGGCGTTCATGGCGGGCAGCTGCGGATTCACCGTGGGTTCGGCATTGGAGCTCTCGTCGCACGAGGTGGCGGCCAGTGCCAGCGCTGCCATAAGTATTACGCTTAATTTTTTCATTGTTCTAATGATGTGTTAAGTGTGTGGTTACTTGTTTCGGAGCATTCGCGCTCCGCCGGGGTACGGATGCGCCCCACCCCGGGGTGCGCGTGTGCTTCGTGACAGGTGGTTATTCCACAGCTTTGATGATGAGTTTAAGTGTGTTCATATCGACGGTGATGTCCATCTTGCCACCGGGCCAGTCGGGGAAGCTGAACGAGCCTTTACCCTTGACGAGGGTGTAGTTGAATTCGCCGCCGGTGAAGGCTACGTCGATGGGGCTGTCGGTTACCTGGCTGCCGTACGAATCGGCATCCCAACCGGTAAGCGCTGTATAGAAGCGGAAGGTGGCGCTGCCTTGAGGTATCTCGAATACTCCGTGGTAGATCTTAGAGCCGATAGCATCGTCGGCTTCGTAGAGCGCCCAATCTTTGTAGTGGTCGGCTGCCGTTGCATCGGGGCCTTTCCAGCCTTCGGGAGCACCTACAAGGTAGATCTTGCCGGGCGACTGGATAGCGCAATAGCCCTTAACCTGTTGCAGGCAGATGGTATTGGAGATGATCTCGGAAGCGGGATACTGGGGTACGGTACCTACCACGCGGATGTACAGCGGGCGTGCCGGCTCATCGGTATAGCTGTCTTCGTCTTTTATACCGCGAAGTTTGCAGATACCTATGGCGATTTCCTCGGCCGATACGGAGGCGTTACAGGTGTTGATCACCGTGGGAAGTGCATAGTAGTTGGCAGCGGTGCCGGCTTCTTCATTGGCTTCGACGAATTGTTCTTCGAGGCTAATCTGAATTTGGTAGTCGGCTACGGCCGAGAAGCCCCAGTCGGGTTGCGACCAATCCAGGTCGACGGTGCCTTCGGGCGTCAGCTGATAGTACTGCGATGCCAGAGCGGGCGTATTGAGCTTGAAGTCCGTGGCCTCCTGGATGCGAGGCTCGGTGTTCTGCTTACAGCTGCCCAGGGTGAGCACTGCCACCAGCGTTGCCATAAGAATTGATATCTTTTTCATTATCGTATTCTGTGTTTTAGCTGTTAGATATTGTTTGTACGGCTATATGCGTCTGATGGCTGACTTTACTTGCCGTAACCGGGATTTTGCTCGTATTTCTGGAACGAGATGACCTTGCTGGGGATAGGATAGAGGTTGTAGTGTGCATCGACATCGCGGCCATCGTGTATGCCACCTTTCCAATTCCATACATATCCGCCGCCGGCGTATTTGCCGAAGCGGACGAGGTCGGTACGGCGGATGTTTTCGCCGTAGAGCTCGCGCGAACGTTCGGCCAGGATGTTGTCGGCGGTGAGCGAAGCTACGCCCCAAGCTTCTACACCGGCGCGTTCGCGGATGTAGTTGATGTACTTGAGGGCGTCGGCCTGGTTGCCTACATTGCCTACTACGTTGGCTTCGACGGCGTTGAGGTATATTTCGGCCAGACGGATAACGGTCCAGTCGGCATCGGCGAAGGAGCGTTCGCTACCGTTGGGCGAGTTCTCGGTGTCGATGTTGCCGAATTCGTCATAGGCGTAGTTGGTGTATTTCAGAGGAGCATAGCCCTTGGCGTAACCGCCGTTGCCCATGATGGTGCTGTTGCCGATTTCGAAGCCGTCCTTGCTGGTTTTCCAGAGTTCGGCACGAGCATCGTTGGTGTAACCGTTGGCGTCAAATCCAAACTGGTTGGAGAACTGTTCGCGAGCCACCATACATGTCCATTGGGCATTGAGGTTGCAGTCGTTGAGCGAGCTGATACCGTCGGCCGAGCCGCAGCATGCTGCGATGTAGAATGTCGAGCCGCCGTAAGCCTGGAGGTTGATACCGTCCTGGGGCACGGTGAGCAGGATTTCGTTGACGCGCGAGCCCTGAGCTGCATATTGCTCGTTGTTGGCGCCGAAGAGTGCCTTGTAGGAATCGGCCAGACCGGAGTTGTTGAAGCCGGCGCCTTGATGGTGGGCGATAATCTTCTGGCAGATGTTCCAGCACTTGTCGTAGGCGGGTGTTCCGGTGAATACGCCGGCGTTGAGGTAGAAGCGAGCCAGCAGTGCATCGGCGGCTTCCTTGCCTACGTATCCGTAAGCGGGAGCGACGTAGCTGTCACCGTATTCGGCGGAGACTTCTTCGAGGGTGCTTACAACCTTATTATAGAGATCGGCACGCGAGTACTGCACGGGGGCGGCACCGGCTTCGGAGGTCTCGTCTACATAGCCGGCCGAGCCGAAGTCGCTGATGGCGTAGAAGTATGCCAGCGAGCGCAGGATCTTGGCTTGACGGATGCCGTCATCGGCGGCAGCTTGGTCGCCGTCGGCCAGATAGCTGCGGTACTGTTGGATGGTGCGGATAAACTCGTTGCACAGGGCGATTTCGCCGTAGATACGGGAGTATGCGGCGTACATCACCTCGTTGTCGGGAGCGAAGGCCATGGTCACCAATTCGTAGTAACCGGCGTCCGAGAACTGCAGCCACGAGAAGTGGTCGGTGGTGAGCTCTTCGAGGTTGAAGATGGTACGGGTGAATGTTCCGGCACCGGCATCGCCGAAGCCGAGGATGGACTCGCCGGCACCTTTGTAGCCTGCGGTAGCCAGACCCTGATAGCACTCAGCCAGCATCCGGTCCATAGTGCCGCGCGGATCATTCTTGAACAACTTTTCGGGGGTGTCCTGGTTGGGATCTTTCGGCGGAACGTCGAGGTCTCCGGTGCAGGAGCTGAAACCTGCGGCCAACATCAAGGACAGTCCGAGGAAATATTTCGATATGTATTTCATAAGTCTTATCTATAGATGTATTGTTAGACTGGAGTGATTAGAAGGTGGCCACTACGCCGAGGGACATGGTGATGGGCCGCGGGTATGCATTGTTGTCTACACCATTGAATACTTCGGGGTCGATGCCGGAGTACTTGGTGATGACGAAGGCATTCTGTACGGCACCATAGAGGCGCAGGCGAAGCTGGTTCTTCAACAGGTTGGGGAAGGTGTAGCCCACGGTGATGTTGTCGCAGCGCAGGAAACCGGCGTTCTCCAGGAAGTAGTCGGAGCGTACCAGGTTGCTGACGGCCTTACCGCTGTTGAAGTAGAAGTCGGAGTCAAGTACGTTGTTGAGGATGTTGCCCTGACCTTCGAGGTTGTAGAGGTTGATGGAGCGGGCACGCATGGCGTTGTACACGTAGTTGCCGATATTGGCGCGGAGTACGAATCCGAAGTCCCAGTTCTTGTACGAGAAGTTGTTGTTCCACGACAGGGTGACTTTCGGGTCACGGCTGTGCTTGAGTACCAAGTCGGAGGCATCAATCTTGCCGTCGTTGTTCTGGTCTACGTAGCAGTCGGGGATGGGGTTGCCGTCGGGATCGTATACTTGCTCGAATACGCGGAAGGAGTATGCGGGCAGGCCTACTTTATGTACTTCGATGGCGCCGGCATTCTCGGATGCGGGGTTGCCTTCGGCATCGAGGGTGAAGTTCTGGTCTTCTTCGGTGCTACCGGTCAGCTCGGTAATCTTGTTTTTGTTCCAAGCGACATTGAGTCCGGTGCTCCAAGTGAAGTCCTTGGTGACGATGGGCTTGGCGCCTACGGTGAGTTCGACACCGAGGTTGCGCAGCGAGCCGATGTTGCGGGTCATGGCGTTGGTGGTGGTCATACCGGCGGGTACGGGCACGTAAGCCAGCAGATCGTCGGTGTCACGCAGGTACCAGTCCAGAGAGGTGGTGAAGCGGTTGTTGAGCCATGCCATATCTACACCGACGTTCCAGGTGGTGGTGGTTTCCCACTTCATCTTGGCATCGTAGGGGTTGGGGTACAGAGGATTGATCCATTCGCCGTTGTTGTAGGGATAGTAAGCTCCGGGGTTGGAGATGGAGTATACGGGGGTGTAGTTGTTGTATCCGCCCACAGCCTGCTGACCGGTCTTACCCCAGCCGAGGCGCAGCTTCATCTCGTTCATCTTGTCGCGAAGTCCTTCGAAGAAGCTCATATTGGAGATCTTCCAGCCCAGAGCCAGCGAGGGGAACAGACCCCAGCGGCAGTCCTTGGCGAAGCGCGAGGTGGCATCGTCACGCAGTGTGAATGTCAACAGGTAGGTGTCCTTGAAGGAGTAGTTGAAACGTCCGTAGAAGGACAGAAGGTTGAGCTGGTTGCCATCGTAATAGGTCTTGCGATAGTCCAGACCGAAGCTCTTGCCGATGTACTGCTCGGAGTTGGGATCGACGTTCATATTCCACATACCTACGGTAGGCATGTAGTCGAGGGTGTAACCCAGGGTGGTGATTTCGGTGTGGTTGCGTTTGTGGTAATCAAAACGCTGCCAGGAGTAACCGGCCATCACGTCAAACGAGGACTGGATGCTTTCTACTTCTTTCTTGTAGTTGGCATAGAACTCGAGCATGGTGTTGCGTGCCAGTTGGTACTGATAGTAGTACTGGCCGGCGCCGTTGTTGTAGTTGGACTTCCAGGATTGCGGGCTGTTGGGCAGTGTGTAGTCGCGTGTGCGACCCTGCATGATGTCGTAACCGAGGTTGAGGTTCAGTCGCAGTTCGGGGAGGAAGTGCAATGCGTAGTCGATCATCAAGTTGCCGGTGGAGGCCCACATTTCGTCCTGCTTGTCGACGCCGTAAAGCATCGATACGGGGTTGTAGTTACCGTTGGTCTCGAGACGACCGTCGTTGTTGATCAGCGAGGTGTATCCGCCCAAGTAGCTCAATCCGCTGTTGCCCATAGTGCGATAGTCGCTGTATACGGGCAGTGTGGGGTTGTAGATAAGTGCCGAGTAGATGGCGCCGGTGTCGGCTTTGTCGTCTACTACGTAGCTGCCTTTGGCGTTAAGGGCAATTTTCAGCTTGCCGTTGAAGAATTCGGGAGTGAGGTTGAAACCTACGGTGGTGCGCTGCATACGCGAGGTCTTCAGGATACCGTTGTTGTCTGTATAGGAGACGTTGAAGCGGTAGGGAAGCCAGCGAGCTGCGCCGCCGATGCTCAGGTTGTAGTCATGCGAGAAGGATGTACGCAGAATTTCGCGCTCCCAGTTGGTGGAGGCGTCGCCCATCAGATAGATGGCATCCTTGGAGGCGTGCTCGTAGATCAGTTTGCGGAATTCGTCGCCGGTGGCCACGTCCCAAGTACGGCGTGCCGTATTGAGGTGGAAGTTGGCGCTGAAGTTGATTTGGGGCTTGCCGCTTTTGCCTTTCTTGGTGGTGACGATGATCACACCGTTGGATGCACGGCTACCATAGATGGCTGTTGCGGAGGCGTCCTTGAGGATGGTGAGGCTCTCGATGTTGTCGGGGGCAATCATGGACAAGGGGCTCAGCGAACCGTAGGAGTTGTTCATGGGCACTCCGTCGATAACGATCAGAGGATCGTTGGAGGCGTTGAGCGAAGCACCGCCGCGGATGCGGATGTTGGCACCGGCGCCGGGGTTACCGCCGTCGGTTGTAACTACCACACCGGGGCTTGCACCCACCAGCAGGTCGTTGGCGTTGGTGGCAAGTCCGGCCTCAATTTCGTCGGGCTTGACAACGGACACACTACCGGTGGCGTCTTGTTTCTTCACTGTACCGTAACCTACTACCACGAGGTCTTGGAGAACTTCGGTGTCGGAGGTGAGGTTAATGGTGACGTTGGTGCGGCCGTTCAGGGCCACTTCCTGTGTCTTGCAACCTACGTAGGTCACTACGAGGGTAGCATTGGGAGCGGCGACAATGCGGAAATTGCCGTCTACATCGGTGGCAGCGCCCTTGGACTGTCCTTTGACGGTGACGGAAGCGCCCACTGCGGGCTCGTTGTCAGCGTCATAGACGGTACCGGTCACCGTCACGTTCTGTGCCAAAGCCGGGAAGGCCATCATCAATGCCATTACAATGACGAGCCATGCCTTCCGATTCATTTGAAAACAAATGTTCTTCATGCAACAATTTTTGAGTGGTTTGACTTTATAAAAATTAATTATTGTATTGTTTCTCAATAGGGTATCGGGATACGCTTCCGCGTCTGCATCTCTATGAACAGCGTGCGCACTCCTGTATACCGGGCAGCTATAGGGGGAGCCTTGTGCTTTTCGGTGGCTCCGGGGACGAAGGTGGCAGCGGCGGCGACATCTATCCGGCATTTTCTTCCGGTCATTGCGTCCGGGAAGAAGTGGGATTCTGCATACATACTTGCGACAGCGATAACGGTGCATCAGTTTATGATTCTGCGCGCCGAGCTTCTTCAATAAATCTCTGTTCTTTCAATAATTACAAGTAAGTACGGGGCATCTCGTGCCGTGTATCGCGTAAGCCTTCGTATGTCTCTTAGGGCTTTACGTCATTTTATCGTGCAAAGAAAACACTATTTTTTCATTCATTAAAGCTTTTTACCTTAGAATTATGCGTTAGAATTTCAGATTTAACCATATTTAACTATTGATTGCGGTGTGAGTAGGAAGGTGTGACGTAATGGGCGTTTTCTGTAGGGGGGGTGGGATGACGGTGTTTTACTGTAAGGCGGTGTTCCGAAATAGCGAATTATAGTAGAGGCGCAATATATTGCGTCCGCAACGACCATAAAAATAGGGCATAACACATCGGTAGTCATTGCGTTATCCTTTTGCCGCGCAGGCGCAATGTATTGCTCCCCTACAAGGCTTCCCATTATGCCCCCCCCTTGCTGTGTCTACGATTTTGGCTCTCTACTTGTCTTTTCAAAGCCATACACAACGTACACAAAGACCGGGGGCGCATCCCGCGAATGTTGGAGCGCCCCCGGTTACAGAAGTCCGCGATTATACAGACATTGATTTTCTTGGAATGGCCTTTTTGGCCTATTGCTGCCGACGTTACTTCTTCTTGAAGTAGTCGTTATGGATCTTGATGCCGAAGATGATGGCCGAGCAGACAGCGGTGATTAAGTTGGTGACTATCAGCGGCCAGTTGTCAATCAAGAAGCCTTGTACGACAAAAAATACCGAGCCGAGGCCCATCATGCAGAAGGTGGCCATGGCGATGCCGTCGGTGTAGCGCGTGCGCATCGTGGTGATAGCCTGGGGCATATAGCCGAAGATCATACAGATTGCGGCCAGGCTGCCGAAGATGTTGTCCGGGGTGAACATTGCGGATATTGTTTCCATCGTGGTGTATATATTGATAGGTTTTTAGATGTGTCACATGGTATCGGGCATGATGTGACAAGACAAATTGTTGATTATTTCTAAGTATTATATTATTCTCGCAATACTTCCGCTTCGGGCTGATGTCATCCGCAGCATCGCGACGTGTAAATGGTCATGGCGGGAGGCCTCGGCATATCGCGGCCTGTCCGGTTGCCCGAAAAACATTCCGAGGGCGGTGCTAATTGAAGCATCGCCCTCGGGGTGGGATAGTGTTACTTATCCTTGGGACCTACTGCGGTCCGGGGGAAGTATGTCTGTGGTGTCTTATTTTACAAGAACCTTGGAGGCTTTTTCGCCGACAACCTTGATGTAGAGGCCGTTTGCGGGGTTGGCCACGCGTACGCCTTGGAGGTTGTAGTATACGGGAGCTACGTCGGCATCAGCTGCGATGACATCGTTGACGCCCTGGGTGAAGTTAACGGTGTACATTGCTGCAAGGCAGTTGTTGTTGTTGGCGCCGTACCACTGGTAGATTTCGTAGTTATTTTCGTCGATTTGGCGAACATTGTACGAACCGAAGCTCTGGCTGCCGGTTTCGCATACCACGGGAACACCGCCGTCGGTTACGGAGTTGAAGATAGTATTGCCGTCTTCGTCAGCGATTTCGAAAGCGTTTTCGTGACCTTTGTTCATCGTAACGGGGTTGATGGTGTAACGTTTTTCACCATGAGTGAATACGTCAAAACCTTCGGTACCGCTGGTTTTTGTTGCGGGAGCACCGAATGTCAACCATTCTGTACCATCATAGTAGTATACCTTTTGGTTGCCACGTTGACGAACAGCAAAGCCTTGTGTGCGAGCATCATCACCCATACCTACGAGAGTCTCGAAGTCATAGAGCGGCTGAGCGCAGGTGCTGGTATTCATAGATATAGGCGCAGTTTCGGACATCAGGTAGGAGAGGTCGCCCATAGCTTGTTCGCCGTTTTGTACAAAGACGGTTGTAACCGTGGTGGCGCCGTTCATTGTGATGAAGAAGAACGCTCCTTCTTCTGACAGAAGGTTGCCGGCAACACGACCGATTTGATCTGTACGTGCGGGAGCGACGCCTGCATTGTCTGCATTGATGTCGAGCGTCAGAGTCGTCTGCGATTTGTCTTCTGCGCTGATGATAACGTAGTTGGTGGCGGAAGCTGCGCCGGAGAAGCCGGTGCTTACGAGTACGTTGCCGGCGTCATCGATGGCGATACCGGTACCGATACCTTCTACGGTTGCGTATTCTTCAACGTTGCCGTCTTTGTCGATGGTCATGACCTTCTTGTTGGCCTTGTCGTTGAAGTAAACCTTACCACCGAAACCGGCGCCGAAGCGGCTTTCGTTACGGTTTGTCGTGTAGGTCTTGTACCATTCGGTCTTGACAGTCATAGTTTGTGCCATGGCGGGAGCGGCGAGGGCTACTACACCTGCGGCCAGCATAATGTTGCGTAAAGATAATTTCATACTGTTAAGTTGAGATTAGTTATTAGATATAGAATAGTTGTTTCTCTATTTTAGGGTATACAATTGCGCGCCAATCAAATGATAAAGGCCGATGCGGAGTGCGTCCGGCGGCCGTTGCGCAATAATCGGCGTAAAGGTAGCCATTTTTTCGCGTTTGGGAGTGCCGACAAGTCTCGAAAAGCCCGAAGTTTAACTATTTTTAGTCTTTTTTAAGCCGCCAAGCACAGTATTCTCGCAGCCCGGGCGCGGTTGGGAGGAGGGGGGGGCGAACTACTATGTCTCACCCTTAGGCAGCGTGCCTCCGATTCCACCTTTACGCCGCGCGACTGCGGCCGCAGCCTTTGGCTGCACGTCGGGTCAGCACCAAGCCTATGACGGTCAGCGCTACACTGGCACCTATTATTATATAGGACATTGCAGTGCCCTCCGTACCCAAGACATTGATATCGGCGGCGCCGGCGCAGTGGCGCGAAACGATATATATGGCATTATTGAACACGTGCATCAGCACCGGCAGCCACAGCGAGCCGCTCCACAGCAGCAGGTAGCCGAAGTAGGCGCCTAAGAGCAGACGTGGTACAAATCCGAAGACCTGCATGTGCATGGCGCTGAACAGCGCCGCCGCCACCCATATCGCCACTCCGGCGTGCCAACGGCAGCCGATGAAAAGCCTCTGGACCATACCGCGAAAGAATAGTTCCTCGGAAAATCCGGCAAGGACGGCGACAATGAGCAGGTTCATAATCAGCGACCCTATGTCCGCCGAGCCGAGCATGGTTTCGGTAGTGCGTGCCGCCGCTTCTTCGAGCTCGCGCAAATATGCGGCTATGCCTTCGGGCAGCGGCAGCGAGGCGTTGGCCTCTATCATCCAATTCATTGCGGGAATGCTGACAATCATAGTCAACGCCGCCGGCCATATCGCCCTACCCCGTGGCGCACTGTCCACGGCAAGGAAACGTGCCGGCAGGCGCGTCAGCAGTACCGCCACGATGACGGCCGGCATTACAAACAGCAGCATATCCTGCATCACGGCGGCTATGCGCAGCATCCGCACATTGTCCGCGCCGAAAGCGCCGCGCATCAGCTGCAAGGCCAAGCCCGTAATCACATAGAACAGCACGGTGACGCATACGGCGAGCATCAGTCGGCGACCGGGCGTCAGCGACAGTGTCGGCACCATATTCTTATTTGTCTTCATATAATGGTGTATTATTTTCTTGAGTGTGTGGTCGGTATGGCTATTATAGTTTTAATAGCTATTATAGCTGTTATATATGGCTATTACAGCTATTTGTGTATCAGGAGGCGAAGAAGTTGCGGTGGACGATGCGGCGGATGGCCAAGGCGTTGGCGCAGGTCAGCAGCGCAACGATGACTACGCCGGCGCATATCGCGGTCCACGGCCCGGCGGGTGCCATACCGATGTCGGCCAGACGAGGTGCCCACCACGATGCAGCGGTGAGCGCAGCGGCCAGCGACAGCACGAGCACTCCGGCATTCACCGCTCCTATCAGCAGATAGTACGGACGCGCAACCTGACCGGGCGAGTAGCCCAAGAGCATCAGGTCATGCAATTTCTGCTTGTTCTTTTGCAGGAGCAGGTAGATGCTGAGCATCAGGATAAAGAATGCCAGCAGCGAGATAATCACGCCCACGGTGAGGACTATGGTGGTGACCACGCGCAGGAAGTACGCGGCCTTGGAGTTGTCGGCCTTGTCGCCGGCTATTTCGTAGCCGTGGCGCTTGATGTACTTGGCTATGGCAGGGTCGCCGGCGGTATTGGATTCGATAATCAGGCGCGAGGGATTGCGGCGGTCGCCGGGGGCGGCATAGCGGGCATTGGCCCAGTCGAGGAAGGACTGCGGCACGGCTATGGTATTGAGGCGCGACGAGAACCCGACGATGCGCGCCGGCAGGGTCTCGTGCAAGCCGTTACCACTCAGCGTCATGGTCATAGGTACGGTGCCGATAAGGCCTTCGGAGAGCTGAGGCATATTGCGCGTGGTGGCAAAGCCGAAGTTGTACAGTGTCAAGTAGTCCTTGGACATTATCACCGGGATCACGGGATTGGACGGGTCAAAGGTCCAGTCTTCGGGATTTATATCGAGGAATTCGTCGGGGATGGCCTCGAAAAACAGGTAGGTGGACATACGCCGTCCGCCCATTTCGATGGCAGCCATCACCGAGAAATCGGCGCCGGTGAATTGTCCGACGCGGCGTGTCCACGGCTGATGCTCTATATCGGCTATCTCGTCGGCCGAAAAGGATGTATCGCCGCCGGCGCCCATAGTATTGAGCGCATTGACTTTCTTGGAGATGATGACATAGTCTTTGCTCAGAAACGAGTCTTCGCTGCCGATGGTTTCGGAGGTGTCATTGTAGAACTGTACGGCGGCTATGATGATGCTCAGGCCCACGAGGTTGGCGATGGCATAACCCGCTATCTGCGATACCGAGATGTTGCGGCGCAGGAGTTTCCAGACGTTGTTACTCATAGCTTTATGGTGTTTATCTCGGGGGCGTTGTCGATGTCTGAAAGCAGCAAAGGATTGCCCACGGAGGTGGTGATGACGGCGGCCTCGGCGTCGCGCGCGGCGTCGGCGATGATGGCGGCCACAATCAGGTTGTTGCGGCGGTCGAGGTGGCTCACCGGCTCGTCAAGTATAAGGAAATCGAAAGGTTGACACAAGGCACGGACAATAGCCACACGCTGTTGCTGGCCTATGGAGAGCAGAGCGGCCGGCGTATCGGCCTTGTGTTCTATCTCGAGTGCTTCGAGACGGCGGCGTATCTCGGCCTCGGAACACGCATCGGTCAGGCGATTTTTGATTTGGATGTTCTCCATAGCCGTCAGCTCGGGGAATAGACGCATTTCCTGTGGCAGCAGGGCTATATGGCGGCGACGTATCTCGCACCACTCGCCCATGGATAGCGATGCCAAGTCGCGGTCGTCAAAGAGTATATGTCCGGAGTAGTCGCGGCGGTTGCCGTAGACAAAGGAGCATAGCGACGACTTGCCCGTGCCGCTTTCGGCCTCTACGAGGTAGGCTCCGGCATCGCGATGCAACGTCAGGCTGTGCAGCCATACCTGAGAGTCGCACACGGGGCTGTCGTGCTCGCTGCCGAGGAAGACACGCGGCAGCACTTTATCAAGCGTAATTGTTTCGATTCGTTTCATTGTCAATGTTTTATTCGTCCGACATATCGTCATCGGCAGCATTTAGGTGCAGCATGTACGCAAGTCGGCGTAAGTCGGTACCGAGCAGCGTGACGACAAAACCGCGCTGACGCACAACGGCTTGCACACCTTCCAAATGTACAAAGCCGTCCGAGACGGGGGCTATACCCACGGCCATAAGCACATCGCCGTCCTTATCGGGCGCCACGGCCGGCGTCGGGGCAACGCCGTCAAACAGCAGTGGTCTTTCGCCTAAAGCTATATTCAGTCGCATCAAGGTGTCGCCTACGGCCTTGACGCTTAATTCGCTTTGAAGTCCGAAGCGTTGCATCATAGAGGTCAAACGGTGCGTAGCGGCAGCGGCGCCGCCTTCGGCGTAGGGTAAAGACAGACGCACCGTGGCGGCAGCGCCTTCCATTTGGAGGGTGGCACGCAGGGTGCCACAGACATCACGCAGAATATCGGAGACAGCCGCAAATGCGAGTTTCTCCTTGACGCCAAGGCGGGGCTGTATGTGCTCGGACACGGCACGTGCCAAGGCGCCGCGGCGCAGCCCGAGGGCAACGGCGATGCATGCCGGGCTCTCGGCAACCGCTCCGTTGAGCGGCTGCGTGTACTCGCCGAGGTCATATATCGCGCCGACGCTGTCGCGCAAGACGCCGCGCACTTCCACAACGATCGAACGAACACTGCGGACAGCTTCGGCGCCGTAATTGTCTATAATCGTGGCCGTGAGGTATTTATCTTCTACGCTCAGCGCCACGGCAATGCCGGACCGAGGCTTCAGCGCCTCGCGCACGGGTTGCGGCAGCCTCGTGCCGGCATCCAGTATCGCGGAGACGGTATGCGCCGCCTCTTGCACTTGTGTCGCCGAAGGCACAAGCCATACAAAGCGTCCGCCCAGGACGACGGTGCCTCCCTCGGCGACGCATACGCGGCCGGAGATGCCGTCGCGGCCCAATTCGACGCGTTCCCAGTCGCCGGTGGCGTCTTCGGCCACGGCCACATCGGAGATGGCGGACATAAGCACTTCGGAACCGCCGGAAAGATGCACAAGCGCCACGGGGTCGGCGACTCTCAGGCAGCATACGCGGCCGAAGATGTCGCCGGCCTCACCATGGAGACCGAATAATTCATCGACCTGCCGCCACGTCATTGTCTCGACAGAGGATCCGGCGGGTATTGCGACCAGGACATCGTCAAAAGTGCCTTTCTGAAGGCCGCTATCGCATGACGATACCGACAGTAGCATCATCGCCACTGCCGGTATCAGCATACATTGACGCAGTATTTTCATTTGCACCAATGTTTCGAGATTATATTACTTGCCTGCGCCGAAAACCTTCATGAGGTTGTCGTAGATGCTTCCCTCGGTTTCGGTCAGAGCCAGCACGGCGGTGACAGAACCGCCTCCCTTGGGTGCGTCTACCACGAAGCTGACGCCAAAGGGTACTACCAGGCCGGTGTATTTCTGCAAGTCGGCCTTGGAGAGTGCTATCTGGAATTCGCCGCATTTGCCCTCGAATTCGCCGGCCTTGAAGGAATTGGATTGCTTGGCGATGGGCGCGTTGGACATTACCAGGACGTTGCCCTCTTGCTTGATATACAGTTTGCCATAGGTGACCTTAGGTTGCGGAACGTAATCATCACCGTAGAAATCGGGCTCGGCATATTCATAGTCAAAGTCATCGTAGGAGTAATCGATGGGGATGTTCAGCACCATCTCGTTGCCGGTAGCGACGGCCGAGTCGGCTGTGGCGGCGAGCATGGCAAGCATATCCTTGGCCTTGGAGGCGTTGTCGCCTTTGAGTTTGGCGGCCAGGACGAAGTGCCATTTGTCATAGCTCATATCGGTGAACGATTCAACGCCTTTCAGCGGTCCGGCAGCGCCCATCAGCGAAGAGCCGTCAAAGAGGTCGTACACAGCTTGCAGCTGTTCGAGCATCTGCTTGTTCATTCCGGGCAAAGCGCCGAAGCCCGATGCCATATCCTTGGTGCTGCCGAAGCCGGCACCGAAGGCCATAATGTCCTTGGGCGAGGCGTAAGCCAGCAGCGAGGCATCGAAGCTGCCGCATTGGGGCATCTCCTTGATCTTGCCTTCGGCGTCCATAAATTCGCCGCCCATAGTGATTTGGGGACCCTCGGCATCCGCATGGAAGCCCAGGAAGCCTTTGGTGAGGTATTCCATAGAAGGCAAGCTGTTAATTCCGTAGGGCATCATATCGGCCATCATAATATCAGTCATCTTCTTGCCGTCTATCAGCATATTGAAGATGCGGTTCTGCGTCATATAGTCCAGCTTCCAGTCGGCCAGCGGACTTTCCTTGGCGTTGTCGCGCCATTCGTCGATGGTGGCGGCAGCTTTGGATCGTTTTACAAGCGTCCCGTTCTTGATTGCCATGAAGCCCAAATTGCCTTTAAGTGCTATCACGTGGTTTTTATCGCCGACGGTGGTGTAATCGCCGTCTTGATCGATTTCAAGGTCTTCGTCTTCGCTTGCGTCCTTCATCGATTTGCAGAAAGTGTCTATGTCGGTGACCGAAAAGATTACCAGCGCCGAAATTTTTTCGCCTTTGCCGCGAAAGCCAACTACGACGTTGTTCCAGTCTATACCCTTGAAATCGAGAAGTTTTTCAAAGTCTTTATCGTTAGAGGCGAGTTGGGACAGCTCGTCGGAGGGCTCGATTTGGCCGTCGGAGTTGGTCTTGCAGTTGATTTGTCCGAGGAGGCGCTGCACGTCGCCGGACATCACCATCAGGCAGTCATCGGGAATGTATTCCTTGATTTTGTCCGACACCGAAGTGCTGTCGCCGCACGCGGTCAGCATCATCACGGCGGCGCATACCAGCGCCACCGGGGAGAGAATTTTTTTGAGAGTCATAATACTATTTATTAATTATATGTGTTTAATTTCATTTATTTGTACCGCGCTCGCTCGGCTGTTGTATGCCGCACTGTCATATTTCGACTCGCGTATTACGGTGGCTCGGCCGAGGCGGTCGCAGTGCACGTATTTCTTACTCTTTGACGGCTTTGAAGCTCATATCGAGACCTTTGACCGAGTGCGTCAGTGCGCCCACGGAGATAAAGTCCACGCCACATTCGCCGTAGGCGCGCAAGGTGTCGTAGGTGATGCCGCCGGAGGATTCGATTTCGATATGGCGACCTTTTTGGTTGGCACGTATGTGCTTGACGGCCTCGCGTGTGCGTTCTACGCTGAAATTGTCGAGCATTATACGGTCCACATCGGCGGCCAGGGCTTGATCGATTTCGTCGAGGTTGCGCACTTCGACTTCAATTTTCAGGTCCTTGCCGTTGTCCTTGCACCATTTCTTGGCGGCAGCCACGGCCTGCGGTATTCCGCCGGCAAAATCCACGTGGTTGTCCTTGATGAGAATCATATCAAAGAGGCCGATACGGTGGTTGGTACCGCCGCCGATGCGTACGGCTTCTTTTTCGAGCATACGCATTCCGGGGGTTGTCTTGCGGGTGTCCAGCACGTGAGCGCCGGTGCCTTCGAGAAGGGCCTGGTAACGTGCCGTGGTGGTGGCTATACCGGACATACGCTGCATGATATTGAGCATTATGCGCTCGGTCTGCAGCAGCGAGCGTACGCGTCCGGTGACGCGGAAGGCGATATCGCCGGGCTTGACGTGCGCCCCGTCGTGTATGTACTCTTCCATACGCAGTTCGGGGTCGAAGCGTTGGAATACTTTGCGTGCGATTTCGACGCCTGCCAGTATACCGGGTTCTTTGACGATAAGCTGTTGCGTACCAGTTTCGTCCGCCGGGATAGTGCTCAGGGTGGTGGCATCGCCGTCACCGACGTCCTCGGCAAAGGCGAGGTCCAACAGGTCGTCTATAAGTTGGTCTTTGGTCTTCATTATCTGTATCTTGATGTATTTGCTGTGTATGCGAGGATGTGTCAAATTACCTTTATTCAACGCGGGCGCAATGTATTGCGCCACTACAGTGTCTACAATTTTGACACAACCCCATATACTGTGTATGCGTGTGTCCGTAGGCGCTATCGTTGAATCGGTTGGGACGTACCTACCAAACTACTGCTGCCGAGTCTGCCACCGCTTCCACCATTGCCACCGTGTCTACGGCTACGGCTTCATCGGCGCCCTTGTCGTAGCGGGCGCTCATAGCGGTGTTAAGGAAATCACCCATATCTTCATTGTTGACTCCGGGCACTTCATCGCTTTCGATTTCCGTCAGGGTCTTGTCGTCGCCCTTGTCGTCGTTGCCCCAAATCAAAAATGCAGCCACGGCGCCGGCGGCTATGACTACCAGGGCTATGATCACGTATATCCACGCCTTGCTTCGACGAGGTTCGTCGGCGCTCGGTGTCGGCTCCGGCGAGGGCGTTTGTCCGTCGGAGACGGGTGTGTCTATGCGTATCGTTGCTTCTTTGTCTTGCGCGCCTATGAGGCGTGTCCGCGTATCGTCTTTTTCGGCATCTATGCCGGGATTGCTGTCTTGCATATCTGTGTGTATTTGTTCTTTGGTAGTGGCCGCCGATAACGGCGACCACTATCTGTGTCCTTAATTATTTCTTGGCCTTGGAGGCATCGAGTTGTTTGAGCAACTCGTCGACGGCGCGATGCAGTTGCTGGTCTTCGCCGGTGACGATGACTGCGGGGTCATTGGCCACGCGTACATCGGGCTCAAGCTGGCTGTTTTCGAGGAAAGTGCCCTCGGCGGTGCGGTATCCGATTACGGGAATGCCGTATACCAGCGAGGGGTCTTGCATGGTGACCCAGTTGACCGAAGTCATGGTGCCGGGCACGGGCATGCCCACCAGCTTGCCTATGCCTTGATGCTTGTACACCCAGGGAGTGCCGTGAGCGTTGCTGTAGCAGGCTTCGCACATCAGCATTATCGAGGGCTTGTTCCAGCGGCGCGACGGCATATCGCAAGTTTCGATGCCGCGTATTTCCTGCGTGAGGTATTTCTTGCCGCTGAAGAATACTTCTATGTCTTCGTGGAGGCGTCCGCCGCCGTTCCAGCGCACGTCGATGACGATGCCTTCGCGGTCGTTGTACTTGCCCAGGACATCGCTGTATACGGTGCGGAACGAGCCGTCATCCATGCTTTGGATGTGGACGTATCCGAGACGACCGTTGCTCCAACGGTCCACATCGGCGGCGCGTTGGCGTACCCAGCGGTCATACATCAATTTGTTGTGTGCCGAAGTAGATATGGGCAGCACTACTTCGTCCCAGCGTTGTCCGCTATTGGGGTCGTAGATAGATACCAAGGTCTTCTTGCCGGAGATGTCGGTGAGGAGTACGGAGGCATCGGTGGTCGGCGTAATTTCTTCGCCGTTGATTTTCTCGATAATCATTCCGGGGGTCAGCATGGATGCTGCGCGGTCAAAGGGACCTTTCTTGAGTACCTCGGCCACGCGTAGGCCTTTGCCCGTATATGACATATCGTAGAGCAGGCCCAGCGAGGCGGTGCGGTCGCCGGAGACGGAGCTGCCGTAGTAGCGGCCGCCGGTATGGCTGACGTTGAGCTCGCCCAGTAATTCGCTGAGCATCTCGGCGTAGTCGTAGTTGTTGTTGATATATGGCAGGAAGCGGCGGTAGTGAGCGGTGAGGTTCTTCCAGTCTACACCGTGCATATCGGCTACATAGAAGCGTTGACCTTCTTCGCGCACCATATTGTCGAACATGGCGGCGCGTTCGGCGGCGTGGTCGAGTGTCATGGTTGCGCTGTAGCTTATGGGCGTCAGTTTGTCGCTCTTGGGGTCGAGTTTGCGCATAGACGAACCCAGCACGAAGAGTGTCTTGCCGTCCTTGTCGCTTGTGAAGTAGTAGCCGCCGCTGATTTTGGAGACCATGCGGTGGCCGCCCTTGCGCAGGTCGAGTTTCCACAATTGCGGTCCGTTTTGGGCGCGGCTGATGTAGAAGAGATTTTCGCCGTCGGAGGTCACGGCATAGTCTGTCAACGCCGTGGACATGGGCGTCACGCGTACCACGCGGTCGGTGATGCCGTCTTTTTCGACTTTAATGGTCTTGGTGTCGTCGGCTTCGGCGTCTTTTGCGTCTTTGTCTTTTTTGTCGGATTTTTTCTTATCGGACTTGGCGCCTTTGTTCTGGCGTTTCTCGACTTCTTTGTACAGTGCGTAGTCTTCGGGCGACAGGCGGTAGCGGTCGTAGGCGTCCTGATTGAGGAAGCAGATGAATACGTCGTCCATCGAGCCCCAGGAGGCGTGGTTGCGCATTCCGTAGCGTTCGCTCACGAAGGCTACGGCATTGCCGTCAAGCACCCATTTGGGATTGGCGTCGGTGTATCCGCTGGCGGTGATATTGATTATCTCGGCACTCTCGACGTTGATGATGGCTATATCCATATAGGGTTCGTGCTTGCGGGTGACGATTTCGGTGGCCAGCCATTTGCTGTCGGGGCTCCATACGAATCCGATGCTGCCGTTACGTTCGGGTGTGGTGGTGCCGTCTGTGAGCACTTTCACTTTCTTGGACTTGAGGTCCATCACGGCCAGTTTGGTGCGGTCGTATACGAAGGCCATTTTCCGGCCGTCGGGCGAGATGTCGGGATGGGCGCGTTCGTGGCTGTCGGCGGCTATGACCACGGATTCTTTGATGGCGGTGGCGTTCTCGAAGTTGATATCATCGTCGGGACGTTCCATCACGGCGCTGTATATGGCGGCGTTGCCGTCACGCTCGCTTGTGTAGTAGAGAGTCTTGCCGTCGGGGGCCCAGCATAGGCCGTACTCGGCTTCGGGGGTGTGCGTAATCTGCTTGGTGGTAGTGTATTCCACGGAGGTCACGAAGACATCGCCGCGATAGGTGAAAGCCACGCTCTTGCCATCGGGTGCGACAGCGGCCGAGGATGCGCCGGAGGATACATTCTTTTTCTCGGCCACGGGGTCGTCGGGGTCGATAAGCGACACTTCGACACGGCGCGGAGCTTTGTCCGTATCCTTCATGGTGTATATCTCGCCGTCGTACCCGAAGCAGAGGGTGCCGTCGGCGCCGCGCGAGAGGAAGCGCACGGGATTGCCCTTGAAGGCGGTGATGCGCTGTGCCTTGCTTACGTCCGAGAGGGGAGCGGTGTAGACGTTGATGCAGTTGTCGCCCTCGCGCTCGCTCAGGAAGTAGAGGCGGTCGCCGGCTACCACGGGATTGCGGTCTTCGCCGGCGCGGTTGGTGAGGTTGGTATGGCGTCCGGTGGCGCCGTCATACAGCCACAGGTCGCGCGTGACGCTGGAGGTGTGGTGTTTGCGCCACTGGTCTTCAAAGCCTTTTACGTCTTGATACACAAAGGACTTGCCTTCTTTATCGGTCCAGGACATCAGCTGGGCGGGCGTTCCGAGCACTTGCACGGGAGCGCCGCCCGTGACGGCAACCTTGTAGAGCTGGGTCATGCGCGAGGTGGGGAACATGGCGCTTGTCGCCGGGGCTTGGATGGCGGCGGAGAAGTAGAGGCTCTTGCCGTCGGGCGAGAAGGCTTCGGGGGTCTCGGAGGCGCTGTTGGAGGTCAGGCGCTGCGGACGTCCGCCGCGAGCATCTATCATAAAGACATCTAAGTTGCCGTGGCGGTCGCAGGCGTAGGCAATATTCTTGCCGTCGGGACTCCATACGGGAGTGGTCTCGTAGTAGTCGGTGGCTGTCAGCTGACGTGCCATACCTCCTTGGGTCGGCACCACCCAAATGTCGCCTTTGTAGGTGAAGGCTATGGAGGTGCCGTCGGGCGAAATCTTTACGTCGCGCATCCACAGCGGGCGCGTCGTGACGGTGCTTTCGGCGGCGCTGCCTGCCACAGCGGCCAATAGCGCAGCCGCAAGGCCTAATGTCATTCTCTTGTGCATAATGATCTGTTGTATATGGTCTTATGTTGTTATATTTCTTTCGGTATCAACGCCGGCATAGTCGCGGGCGTTTCAATCTGCAAATATACCACTTTTTTTTGTTTTTCAGGGCTCTGCGTCGAAAATAGCATTCGCCTATAATAGCCATAATAGCTATAATAGCCGTTATAGCCATTACAGCCCCAACAACGATAAGGGCCGCAATAGCCTGCACAGCTACCACAGCCCTCATCAAAGCCTAAGAGCGCCTGTCAATGCAGGATGCCGGAAGCGGATTTTGCCGCATCGGGGGAGAGGTCGGCATCTGAGTCGCGCTTGCTCTTCTTGCCGAAGGAGAAGGTGTACGTCACCTTGGCTTGTATCAACGCATGATTGTCTACACCGTAGTTCTGACGCGTTACATCGTAATACGCCGAGGTCATTGCGGTCGTGGAGGTTCGCCAATGCCAGCGGAACATATTTTGTAGATGCAGATTGACGTTCCACGAGCCGCTGTTCCATCCGGCGGCGAGCGCAAAGGCGTCACGCGAGCGCGTGTAGAAACCTGACATACTGTCGTCAAAGGAGTATCCACGGCTGACGTAGGCGGCGACGATATTGAAGTTGCCGATGTAGTACATCGCCTGCACGTATCCCGAAAGGACGGACTTGTCAAGGTTGTAGGGCCGTCCGTTGTGCGTAATGGTTTCGGTGAGGCTGCCGGTGATATTGAATTTGCCGCCGAGGGGGCGCCAGTTGACGTTAAACCCGACATTATAGCGGCCGAAACCGCCGGCAGGTTGTATAATCTCGCGCACGAGTCCCTGCTCACCGGGCTGATACTCGAAGGGGCGGTAGTCGAAAGCGGCTCGGTTGCCTACAATCCACGCGTACGCATATCCGCTAAACCGCCATGCGTTGGAGGGCATGTACACATACTGGACGCCGAAGTCCCAACTGCGGTAGGCCGTCAATGCCGGATTGCCGGTACGCCACAACAGCGGCGAATCTTGTATCATCCTATCGCTCTTGTAGTTGGAGGATATAGGCCACCCGGCAGTGTGCATATACGCACTTGCCGAGTTCTTGGTATTGGGCGAATATTGCAGGGATAGGTCGGCATATGGGGAGTTGAAGTCATTTTTTTCGCCGTTGTAGTCAATATGCGACAGACTCCATCCGAAGCGTACGGTCGAGCCGAATCCGCCGCGTGCAAACGAGTATCCGGCATCGAAGTTGCCGGTATACGAAGATGTGCGGTCCAGCGCCTCGGTGGTGCCGGTATAGCGGGTGCGATTGTGTTCGTACTGTCCATATCCGTATAGCGTGAAACTGTGCCCGCCGCCGAAGGTGTGACCGTACTCGATGGACGTATTGGCCAGGGTGCTGTTGTCACCGGCATCGTTGACGATAGGCGCCAATCCGGCCTCGGTATATACCGAACCTTGCGTTGTATGGCTATAGGCGTAAGTAGGCTGGATGGTCAGCGAGTTGCGCTCGCCTATGCCTATGTAGTAGTAGCCTGTGTAGGTGACGTTTTGACGACGACTGTCGTTGACGGTGGTGTATTCCGAGTCGTCGAAGTCGCCGCCCGAATAGGTCACGGCGCCTTGGCTATCGTTGTGCGGGATGCGAGTGTCGCGAAAGGCCAAAATGTTGTTGGCCGTGAACTTGTCCGAGGTGTAGCGGGCACGGAAACTGGCGCTATAGTCGTTGCGGCGAAATTTGGCGCCCGTAGACGTGGACTGACGCTCGATGGTATTGGTGCCGCCAAGTCCGTCGGGCAGGCGGAAGGTCTCGGTCTGTGCCGTGCCGGTATGGTCGTTGGCGCAATAATAGCCGTAACCCATCACATCAAAGGTCATGCGGCGGTAGTTGAAACGTCCGTTGACCTGCGCCTGACCCGAATTGGCCCAGAAGTTCTCGTACAGACGGGTGCGGACATAGCCGCCGTAATCATACTTGCGCATTACGAAATTGATGACGTTGGTCTTGCCGCCGAAGCGCGTGTCCGTGGGCGACTGCAAGTACTCGATACGCAGCACGTCCGAAGTGCGCATCATTTCCAACTCGTCCTCAGTGGCAGGCACATAGTCGATAAATACGGCCACGTCCTGTCCGCTGACAGTCTTGACCGCTGTCGAGCCGTAAGGCACGCTTATCTGCGGAATATCCATACGCGAGAGCAGGTCGGTGGCGCTCTGTGAGGCATTGCGCTGGCGCGTAGTGGGTATATACACGGATTTCTCGGCGCCGGTGCGCTGCATGACAGCCTCTACGGTGACGGCATCCAAGGTTTCGTAATCGGCGGTATCGATGGCCGCGGTATCGATGGCCGCCACAGCCGTGGTGTCACGGACGGCATTTGCAGCTGATACGGCACTATCTGACAGCTCCGGACGCCCGGACACAGACATCACGCCGGTGGAGGTGATGCCGCCGGCTACTGCCGGCAGCGCTGTTACGCAGCTTATTACAAGGATTTGGATTGGTCTTTTCATCTTGATTGGTCCTTTCATCTTCGGCCTTAAAAACCTTCCGACAGGCTTATCGGACTCCTCTCGGCATATTGCCTTGGGACATCACTTGTCGCGGCATTTTCTCGGCTTCCGATTATAAGACGCATAATATATACCTAACATAACCCCCCCCCCACGAATTAAAAAACGTTAAATACGACGGCATAAATGCGCATCGCCTCGTTTTGCGACTTTTTTTACGGTGACCGATGCGACTTTCGGCGCCGAACCCCGCGGTTGGAACAATCGATACCAACCTCAAATATTTGCCTTTTTGCGCACAAAAGCGCCTTGGGCACTCTTAACACGCATTAACCAAAATGCGCCGCATTAGCCGGATTTTCACTGAATTTTGCTAAAATGGAGAATTTTTAATAATATTAAACATTTGGAAGGGTGGTTTTTACCGAAAAATCTTTTTCTATCTAAAAAAGTGTGTATACCTTTGTCCCACTTTTTCGGAGGTCCGTCCGCGATCGCCTCGGTATATTGCCCCGATAGCGTCGATGCCGAAAAAGTCTGCAAAAAACCATCAAGAGAGAAACATACGTAAAACACTTATTTAATTATGAGCAATCCTAATGTTAAGCCCGCCCAAGGCAAACTGGGCGTGATGGTAGTCGGCCTCGGCGCCGTCTCCACAACATTTATGACCGGTGTTTTGATGACCCGTAAAGGTCTGGCCAAACCCATAGGCAGCATGACCCAATACGACAAAATCCGTGTGGGCAAAGGCGCCGACAAAAAATACCTCCACTACAAGGACATCGTACCCATCGCCGACCTCAACGACATCGAGTTCGCCGCTTGGGACGTATATCCCGTCAACGCTTACGAGTCGGCCATCAACGCCGAAGTGCTCAAAGAAAAAGACATCGAACCCGTAGCCGACGAGCTCAAAGCCATCAAGCCTCTGCGCGCCGCCTTCGATCACAACTACGCCAAACGCCTCGACGGCGAAAACTACATGAAGGGCGCCACCCGTTGGGAAATGGTCGAAAACATTCGCAAAGACATCCGCGAATTTAAGGCCGCCAAGAACCTTGACCGCGTAGTGGTACTGTGGGCCGCTTCCACCGAAGTTTACGTCCCCGTAGACGAAGAAGTACACTACCGCCTCGCCGACCTCGAAGCAGCCATGAAGGCTGACGACAAAGAGCACATAGCTCCCTCGATGTGCTACGCCTACGCAGCACTCAAAGAAGGTGCTCCCTTCATCATGGGCGCCCCCAACACCACCGTCGACATCCCCGCAATGTGGGAACTGGCCGAGCAGACCAAGATGCCCATCGCAGGCAAGGACTTCAAGACCGGTCAAACCCTCGTTAAATCCGGCTTCGCCCCCATCATCGGCACACGCTGCCTGGGCCTGAGCGGCTGGTTCTCAACCAATATCCTGGGCAACCGTGACGGTCTGGTACTCGACGAGCCCGCCAACTTCCGCACCAAAGAGGTTTCCAAGCTGTCCACCCTCGAGACCATCCTCGAAGCCGACAAACAACCCGACCTCTACAGCAACTACTACCACAAAGTACGTATCAACTACTATCCCCCGCGCAACGACAATAAGGAAGGCTGGGACAACATCGACATCTTCGGATGGATGGGCTACCCCATGCAGATCAAGATCAACTTCCTGTGCCGCGACTCCATCCTCGCCGCTCCGTTGTGCCTCGACCTGGTACTGCTCAGCGACTTGGCAGCTCGCGCCGGCCGCTTCGGCATCCAGCGCTTCCTGAGCTTCTTCCTCAAGAGCCCTATGCACGACTACACCAAGGGCGAAGAAGCCGTCAACAACCTGTTCCAGCAGTACGTAATGCTCAAGAACGCCATCCGCGAAATGGGCGGCTACGAAGCTGACGAAGAAATCGATTAACGAAAACAACGGCAGTACGCTGCCGTTGTTAAGAATCTAATTCGTTTCATATCGTGGGGTACGACCGAGATGGCCGTGCCCCACTTCTTGTGTGTGCGCCTCGCCACTATTTGCTCCCTTAGTTATTATAATCCGAGTGAGTATATACAGAAAAAGGATGGTTATGTCGTCGGGCTATGAGTTTGCTCAAGCAGTGGCCTCTTTGGATTGCTTAAGGCTGTGTAAAAATATCAAATTTCTATGGGAACATAATTGCAGCCCTATTCGGTTTTGCTTTTCACTGATTTTTTTAACACAAAGATTGTTTAAGTCTCAAATAATAGGTAATTTTGCAACATAAACCGGAACACACCAAGGACCCAATACACGAAACAAATAAACCACAATTCACGAAACCAATAAATTGGAAAGAACAACCAAACAACAACCGAAATGAAAAAACTTTTACTTTCACTGGTGACTGTCGCCCTCATCGGCGCATTCGCAATGGCAGAGTCTTACACCCTGCAGTTCAAAGGCAATGGCAAGGATTCCGATTCGTCCACCGTACTGACCACCAAGACCGACTCAACTCAATATATGAGTGCAGGGGCCGAATATGTTTCGGGCATCGCCGAAGCAACCAAGGTGTATGTCGGAAAACAACAGGAAGGCCTCAAATTCTCATCATCCAAAAGCAATGGCATCTTTACGCTATCGCTGTCCACCGAGGGTCAAGTTGACGCAACATCGATAGTCGTGACCGCAAAAAAATGGAAAACGAGCGAAGAAGCCAAGGTCAGCGTCAATGGCGCCGAGGCTCAGAGTCTGACAGACGAGTCTGCAGACTATACTTTTGCCGTGACAGGCAAATTGACTGAAATCAAGATTGAAGCCACCAAGCGTCTGTATGTGAGCAAAATCACCGTCAACTACACTGCCGGAGCCGTTACGCCGCAGCCTGCCGGTCTGTCGTTCTCCAAAGTCGCATGCACTGCCGCCCTGGGCGTGGAATTCACCGCTCCGGAACTCACAAAGGCTACAGATGCCCCTGTGTCATACACTTCAAGCAAGCCCGAGGTGGCCACTGTTGACGCTGCCACCGGTGCTGTGACGCCCCTTGCCGTGGGCACAACCATTATCAAGGCCACAACGCCCGCAACCGCCAAATACGAAGCCGGCGAAGCACAGTACTCGCTCACCGTAATCGCCGCATACAGCTCTATCGCAGATTTATACGCAGCCGGCGCTAACGTCAGCGGCATCATCAACTTCCCGATGACCGTTGCTTTCCAGAACGGCAGTAGCACTTACGCCTTTGACGCAGCGGGCGATTATACCCTAATTTTCGGCAGCAAAGTCGGCACCCGTCAGCGCGGCGACATAATTCCCGGCGGCTGGGAAGGCAGGTACTGGATCGACGATATCGGCCTCCCCGAGATATATGCCGATTCAAAGCCGGCCGCTTCTACAGAAACCGTGGAATACACCCCGGTTGAGGTTGAGAGCGTCAACTCCGATATGGTCAACCATGTTGTCGTGCTGAAGAAGGTTACTTTTGCCAAGGACACCCCTGCCGACTCATCCGTATTCTCCGGCACCACCTCCGATGGACAGACTAAATATGAATTCTACAACAAATTCAAACTCGAGTCGGCCGCTGCCGGCGTATACGATGTCGAGCTCGTCGTTTCCCGCTCCTACGGCGGTCTGCGGCTCTGCCCCATCAAATACACGAAATGGACAGGGTCCGGCGTGGATGAAATCACAGTAGCCGAAGGCGAAGGCGAAGCCACGTACTACAATATGCAGGGCGTGCGCATAGCCAACCCCGAAAACGGCATATTCGTCCGCATCCAAAACGGCAAGGCTCGGAAGGTAGCCATCAAATAATATCAGCAGCCGATATTATCACTCATAGCGAGGGTGCACCTGCGGTGCATCCTCGCTTTTGATTGTGGCGAAGTTTTGGCCGGCTCTGTAAACATATATCCCAATGTGCATTATTTAATCGAAATTTAGCCTCCGCACATATCCAAAACTGTACAAAATCATTAAATTTGCATCATAGTATTTTAGTCATACAAGGTCAAATATTCATTAGCCAAAACACATTACAAGAGCTACAGCCTATTTATTCTAAATAAACCATCCAAAATATATACTTATGTCAGACCTCACAGAAAGACACCCTCATAATGCGCGCAAATACGACTTACCTAAGGTAAGGAATTATAAATACGGAGCAATTCATTATCGCATTGAACATTTAACAGGAATGTTTCCCAAGTGGATTGCTCTCATTCAATATGAGCGAAAAGGGAGAAGGTGTACAGGCGTGCTTTATACTGAAGCATATATGTTTATGGACGGTAAGTCATACCTATGGATAAACACTTCGCCTCTATTTGACAATCTTAAAAGCGAATTTCCTCGAAATCTTCCCGACGGCATTAAGTCACGATTTCCTCATCTCAATCAGATAGTAAGATCAATTACAGAGCACACAGATATAGACCTCGATTTCGGCCACAAAGGTCATTTTGGCGATCTGAATGGAATAGCCTCGCACTTTTCTCTTGATGTATCCGAGCCGGATTCTTATGACATGGACAAGAAAACGGCGTCAGCAGTCGAGGCATTATTCTCCTTCGTAATTAAAGCCGAAGACGAATATAACATCTATACAAAATCTCGCATATATAAGCACGTTCTAAATTGCCGCGAAAAGGCTGAACATGCGGCAATGCCGGCCATGACGCTTTATGCTCTCTACCGAATTGCCCGTATGGGTATTTCCATATACAATGGTATGAGCGATAACTGTGGAGATACATACATTACCGAATCCGATAGCCTTGCATCTTTGGACATTCCCGACATTGACAATATGTCTCAAGATTCAATGATAGATTACCTTTGCGCTGACCCGGACACAAGAATCGATAATGGCGTAGATACCGTGTCATCGGTGAGTGCAAATGACATTTCATTTACAGGAAACGGTGATAAGTATACCGACAACTCGCACAATCAATTTATGGCCGACCGGTGGATGGCGGAAGCTGAGAAGCGATATCAAAAAGGCGACAGATCCGGAGGAGATAGAGCTATGGCGCATGCAAAAAGCTACCTTTCACGAATCAAAAACTAAGATCCTCATCCGCAGGGTTATAAGATTTCAAAGATAGTTGTGCCGCCGGATTTATCATCCTACTGACAATTTCTGCGACATGTCACAGAAATTGTCAGTAGAACGGCACGCCGGTGCCGATTAGAAAATAAGGAAGGGGAAATCTCACGACTTCCCCTTCTTAGAAACCTTAAAAATCTAATCCTATGAAAAAACTAATCATTCTAAACCATTCATTAACCCTAAACAAAATTGGTATAAGTTAGAGGAAGGGGTAAGCATCGCGTATGGCTTGCCTGTCGGTTCCCTTACCTATGTCGTTTTGTCAAGTAGTGCAACGGTGCTTTCGCATCGGAAGTCTACGTTTTCTTCCGTCCGTTTATATGATAGACGTTTTAGAGGACCTAAAAGTTTAATCCTCCGCCGCATTTTACGTCATTTTAACATCTACGCGCGCCTTTGTCCGCCCTCGACCGACGCGAGTGCGCCCCGACCGACGACGGGGCGGACAAAGGCCGAGGCGGGCGTCATAATCGAAAATCCTGTCACTCAGTGACGATTTTTTCGATTAGACTTTGGTATCCTAAAGAAAAACGTCTACCTTTGTAATCGAAAACTACGTCACTCGGTGGCATAAATTTCGATTAGCAATGAAACTTATTGAAAGGAAAAAATATCTTGACGAGCTTATCTCGCTGCGTAACAACGGGATGATTAAAGTCATAACCGGAATGCGCAGATGCGGCAAGTCCTATCTGCTATTTGAGATATTCGGTTCGTATCTCGAGGCAAGCGGTACAGCTTCGGATCATATCATAAAAGTCGATTTGGAAGACTATAAGAATCGGAGTATGAGAAATCCCGACAACCTTTATGCATATGTGGAGAGCCGCATCATTGACGATGAAATGCATTATATTCTGTTGGACGAAGTTCAGATGCTCGACAACTTCGAAGATGTACTGAATGGTTTCCTGAGGATGCGAAATGTAGATGTCTATGTCACCGTAAGTAATGCAAAATTCCTGTCCAAAGACATCATTACAGAGTTTCGCGGACGTGGTTTCGAGATGAAGATGTATCCGTTAAGTTTTAAGGAGTACATGTCCGTTTATTTCGGAACAGTACAAGCCGGACTCAATGAATATATGTTGTACGGCGGGCTACCTCAGGTATTGTCGTACAAAACCGAAGAACAAAAAGTACGCTATCTGAAATCACTGTTTGACGAAACCTACATTAAAGACATCAAGGAACGCTACGACATACGCAAGGACGATGACTTAGAGGAACTTATCAATATTTTAGCCTCAGGCATCGGAGCTTTGACCAATCCGAACAAATTGGCCAATACTTTTCTAAGCGAAAAAAAATCAGTCATATCCTACGACACAGTCAAGAATTACATTGATTATCTCTGCGATTCGTTCCTTATCGAAAAGTCCACCCGCTACGACATCAAAGGAAAGCGCTATATCAATTCGCCCTATAAATACTATTTCATGGATTTGGGATTGCGCAACGCACGTATCAATTTCCGGCAATCAGAGAAAAGCCATTTGATGGAGAATATAATCTACAATGAATTGAGAGCGCGTGGATTCAATGTGGACGTGGGTGTCGTCCCTGTAGTGAAATTAAATGAAAACGGGAAACAGCAGCGTTCAAGCCTTGAAATCGATTTCGTCTGTAATTTTGGTAGTAAGCGTTACTACATCCAGTCGGCATACCGCATGGAGTCTGACGAGAAAAATAGACAAGAGCGGGCGTCCTTGTTAAAAGTAGATGATTCATTCAAGAAAATTATCGTTATCGGCGAAGAATGTCCGGTGACAAGAGACGAATATGGTATCGTAACCATAAGCATTTATGATTTCCTACTGAAGGACAATTCTTTGGAACTATAAATCTTGGGACCGTAAACCTAATTATTCGGCTGCAGAAACGACCATACGGTCAATCACTTAAAAACATTCTATATGACTAATTGACAGCAAGATGTCAATAAAAACCGGCAATACCAAGATACGAACCCTCGGCCGAAAGCATACTAATTGAAAATCCTGTCACTCAGTGACGCTTTTTTCGATTAGCGACGAATATTTTTGTCCCCAAAGTTACTTTTTAGACCTAAGGGGAACGAATGAAGGATTGGGCCGTTACATTTGACGGACGTGCTTTGGCACGATGTCGGGATGTGTCGCGGGGGGAGGCGATTTGAGCGATTTCGTGGATTAATCGGTATATTTCGTATAACATCGGGCGAAATGTTTGGACACAGAACAGCGAAGGCTGTAACTTTGCGGTGTCAGAAGCGCCGAGGCGACTTATCTTCTCACTCATTCTCCCCCTCCCCGCCGGCGCTATGACATTCTTTTGCAAGCCGTGAGCCGCGCCTATGGGGCGTGGGCCGCGTACCGATACCAATATAGGCCGCAGGCCGATACTAATCGTTAGACAATGGATATGAAATCAGACAATCGTTTTGACAATGAACTTACCGAAGAGGATATGGCTCGGGCTACGGAAGTGACGGTCCCGGCACCGGATGCGACGCCGTTGCCCGACATTCAGGCTGTCGGCGAGCGGCAGGATGCGGCCGATCGTGAAAGCACGGACGCAGATTCGACTGACAATCAGGCGGCCGGCTTACGGCAGCCGGTGCCGTATGTTTCGCAGCAGGAATTCCCGTCGGCGGCCTTGATGGATGACGCGGGGTGGCATGTGTCGCCGGGGCGTGTCGCGGCCGTGAGCGCTGCCGTGGGCATCGCCGGAGTCAGTGTCGCTTCGATATTGACCAAGGAGGATGCGTCGCTGAGCCGCGCCGCCACGCCCGATGATGAAAAATCGGCGGACGAGATTGCCGCCAATGTCGGTGTGGGCGATGACGTGGAGCGCGTCCAAATGCCTGCCGAGCCGCACGTTACGATTACGTACGAGGATATGACCGCCGCCGATGCCGCGCAGCATTACAATCCGAGTGGCGCCGCCGGGGCGTGCAATTCGGATTATGCGTCGGCAGACTACGCCGGATGTGCCGATACGGATGCCGATCTATACAATGATTTCGGTGATATTTACGATGCCCTCGGCTGACGAGGCACCGGCGTAGCGACTCGACACAATCATTTTACAAGTCAAGTATTTGTGGCGAGGCACGGATGTGACAGTCGTGACGCGGTGTGACAGACGGCGTGACCGGTGTGACGGCGGAGGTGCTTAAGCGGCTTTGGCGTTGTAGCGCCTCGGAAATTGGAAGATGATGGACAGCGCCACCATAATGCCCAGGGCAAAGGGATAGTACAAGTGCGGCAGTATGGATACGGTGGTGATGCCGGCCAGTGACGCGGCCATAAGCACCTGAGCGCCATAGGGGATGAAGCACTGGGCCACGCACGAGCAGGTATCCAGAAGGCTGGCCGTTTTGCGCGGGTCCAGACAGTATTTTTCGGATATTTGGCGTGCCAGCGACCCTACGGTGATGATGGCTATGGTGTTGTTGGCTGTGCACAGATTGACTATGGCCACGAGCAGCGAAATCATAGCTTGGGCGCCGCGCGATCCTTTGATGCCTCGGGACATACGCTCGATAAGAAAGCGGATACCGCCGTTGTGATGTATCAGTCCCAACATTCCCGAGGCCAAAAGCGTCACCACTATGAGGTTGCCCATCGAGTCGGTGCCTTGGCCCATAAATCCGAGCATATCCATCGGCGCAACTCCGCCGTATACCAATCCCGAGACAAGAGCGGCCGCGATACCTATCAGCAGCACCAACAGCACGTTAAGTCCCACTACGGCAAGTACGATGACCAGCAGGTAGGGCACTATGAGCTGCCAGTCCACCGAGGTGGTTTGGACGTGCGTCTCGACGCTTCCGCCTATAATAAAGTATATAATCAGTATGACCAGAGCGGCCGGCAGCGTCAGCCAAATATTGACATTGAACTTATCGCGCATCGAGCAGCCTTGCGAGCGCGTGGAGGCTATTGTCGTGTCCGAGATGAAGGATAGATTGTCGCCGAAGAAGGAACCGCCGACCACGGCAGCCACGAACATGGGGACGTCTTCGCCCATCTGTCCGGCAATGCCCACGGCCACGGGCGTCAGCGCTACCACGGTGCCCACCGAGGTGCCTACGGCCATGGAGATGAAGCACGCGGCCAGGAATAGTCCCGGCATCTGGTAGCCGGCCGGCAATACTTTGAGTGCCAGATTGACAGTCGCTTCGGTAGCGCCGACTTTTTGGGCGAGCATGGCAAAGGCTCCGGCCAGGATGAATATCCAGACCATATATATGACATCGCTGTTGGCCGCGCCGCGCGAGAATACTTTGAGCCGGTCGGTCAGCGATAGTCCAGTGGTGGTGGCCACGCCCCATACCGAGGACAGTACGAAGGCCACCGACAGCGGTACCTTGTAAAAATCTCCTACAAAGGTGGATAGCCCTACGTATAAGAGCAGGAATACTATAAGCGGGCTCAGTGCCGTCAGCCCTCGGCGTGTCGTAATGGTGTATGGTTGTTGCATCTCGTATTGCAAATCTGAAATGTTGTGCGTTTTAAGATAGATATGTACACTGAAAAAAAGCGAGGCTATATGTCAACCCTCGCCTGTTTAGGCACTGCAAAGGTACGCAATCATTCGGAAACGATGCACAATCGAATGTCGTATAATGCCCGAGTACCAAAATTGCAGACACGGCATGGGGCTGTGTCAAAGTGGGAAACCTTGTAGGGGCACAATACACTGCGCCCTACTGTCAATCGTCATTACGGCACACCTATATCGGTACGGCAAATAAGTCGGGAGTGTCGTAGTTACTGTTGTACGGGGACGAGCGTGGCGGTGGCCAGAGCGGCAATGCCTTCTTGGCGGCCTACAAATCCCAAGTGCTCGGTAGTGGTGGCCTTGACACTGACCATAGAGATGTCTATGCCGAGGTCGGAGGCCATATTGGCGCGCATAGCCTCGATGTGCGGCGCCATCTTGGGCGCTTGCGCCATTATGGTAATATCCACATTATAAGGCATATATCCGTGGTCGTGTATCAGCGCAACCACGTGGCGCAGCAGTCGGCGCGAGTCGATGCCCGCATATCGTGCGTCCGTGTCGGGGAAGTGGCGTCCTATGTCGCCCAGGGCCATTGCGCCGAGCAATGCGTCGCATAGGGCATGTATGGCCACGTCGGCGTCGCTGTGTCCCAGCAGGCCGCGGTCGTGGTCAATGGTGACGCCGCATAGGGTCAGAGGCCGTCCCGAGGTCAGGACGTGCACGTCGTAGCCGTTACCTATGCGCGGATATTGCATGTTGTCAAGTATTTATGGTATGTGTAATGCGCATTTTGCACAAGTCGTGCCTTATGGAGCCGCCGCCTCGGGGGCAAGTGGCATCGGAGTTGTCGTCAGCCGTAGGCGTCAACGTTTGCGCTTGCCCAGAAGATCGCGCAGTCCGTCCATATCGAAGGTCAGGGTGAAGCGTAGTGTCTGGTCCAGCGGCGAGGTCTGTGCCGTGGCCAGCATGTAGGATGCGTCCAGACGTACGACGTTGAGCGAGAAGCCGGCGCCTATGCCGAAGTACTGGCGATTGCCTTTGTACTTATTCTCATAGAAATAGCCGGCGCGCAGGAAGAATTGCTGGTTGTAGCTGTACTCGGCGCCCAGCGACCAGGTGATTTCGCGCAGCTCCTCTTTGAAGCCGCCGGGGGCGTCGCTGAAGCTCTTGAAAATGCCGGTGATGGGCGACATGTTTTCCCAGTCTTCGAGTGCATCGAGGTAGGCCTGCTGTCCTTCGGTGGTCTGGGTGTCGTAGTCGCTTTCGCGCGGCTTGGCCGGAACGAGCAACTTATTGGCATCGAGGTTGATGGCCAGGTTGTGGTAGTCGGCCAGGGGGAAGGTGAAGGAGGTACCCAGGCGCAGGTTGGTGGGCAGGAAGGCGGGGTAATTGCCGTTGTCGTATGACACCTTGGTGCCTATATTGGAGATGTTCCAACCCCATGACCATTGACATTCGCTGCGTCCGATGATGGGGTAAGTGGTGTAGTATCCCGAGATGTCGGCGGCGAAGGCGCTGGCGCCGGAGGTTTGGTCGCCGGCGTAGCTGTCGCTGAAGCCCAAGTCGCTGTAAATGTAGCGGAATACTACGCCCATGGAGAATTTCTCGGAGAGTTTGCGCGAATAGCCTACGTCCACGGACATTTCGTAGGGGTTGAGGCTCTGCCCGGCATCGCCGGAGGGCCCGGAGGTATTGACTTCGCCCAGCGAGAAGTAGCGCAGCGAGGCGCTGATGGCCTGGTTGTCGCCCGAGCCGATTTTGTAGTATGCCGAAAGATTGGCCAGAAAGATGTCGTTGACCAATTTGCGCAGCCATGGCGTGTAGCTCAGACCCACCGAGGCACTCGAGTAGGCAAAGGCGTACTTCGATGGATTCCAGTATTGCGAATTGACGTCCGGGTCGGAAGCGACACCGAGGTCGCCCATAGACGCGCCGCGTGCATCCGGTGCTATACCCAGCGAGGTCACGCCGGTGGTGATGGGGTTGAATTCATCGTTTTTGATATTGCTGTCGTCGGCTATTACGCCGAGAGCCGTCGTCAAGGCCAGGGCCACGGCGACACAGCGTCCGTATTTATATTGCTGTCTCATGGACATTGTGTAATGTGTTTGCTTTCTGTTATGATACGAGTGGTTCGACCTATGCGCGCGAGCAAAAGTCGGTCTATTGTTTAACGCGAATTTGCGTGTAATATTGTGAAGCCCCGCAATATATTGGTACGGCGGCACGTCATTGCGTATCGGCGAGGGCGCGGTTGGCCTGCATGGCCAGGAACTCCTTGTGCGTGTACGGGTATGTGGAAGTGCCTTGACGCACCCAGTACTTGCCGCCGAATTCGGTGCCGAATTGGTTGGGGCGCACTTCGATGACAAAGACGTTTTTGCCGCCGGATTCTTTGGGGTCGAGCCACGAGGTGGATATGCAGTCATTGGCGGCTCCGCCGAGATTGGCACGGATGTCGTTGCGCACGCGCAATTCGTACTTGTCGCGGTCGCCGTCAAAGAGGTGGTAATGGAGGTCGTCGTTGCCCACCACGTATCCGTAGCGGTTGACGCCGATATACAGTTTGCCGCCTTTTGGGCTGTTGAGAAATCCGCAGATGCGTTGCAGTATATGGTCGCGCTGCCGCGGCATATCGATGTGCAGCCCGTCTTCGGGACAGATGTAGCTGCTCTTGAATTCGACGGTCTGTGTTTCTTCGCCCAGGAATATGGGTTGCCGGATTTTGACTTCGATATTCAGTAGTCGGGATATGCGTCCGGTGATGGCGGTCTGTGCTTCGTCCACGTCCATTTCCATGGACAGGTTGGCGGTCAGTGCCAGTTTGGCCAGGTCTTTGGAAGTCTCGTCGTAGTCGCCGGTGATGATGTCCCACAGGAAATTGTTTTTGGACGAGTCGTAGATGTAGCTGAGTATACGCAGTTGTCGGCTGCGCATTTCCAGCACCGGATAGTCGCCGGAGTTGTCTTCATCGGCGCGTATGTCGTCTACGTTGATGTATCCCGAGGAGACAAAGGTGCGCAGGCGGCGCACAATTGACATACGTCGTGCAAAGTATTGTGCCAATTCGTTGTTGTCTACCAGTCGAGCCAGCATACGAGCAAAGGCCAGATAATTGAAACGGCGCAGATAGCTTGATTCGAGCGATCCTACGCGGTCGATGATGTGTATCAACTCGATTACGTGTTCGGGCTCGATGGTCGATTCGGGCAGGTCGTCATCGGTGTTCTCCGGCCCCGGGTTTATGGTTTCGGGGATATGGTATACCGAAGACTTGAGCAGGAATAGCATCGTGCGTATTGCATCGTGCGGCGTAAATATTTTGAAATCCTCGTCTACGGGACGGTTGTATCGGCAGAGCAGGCGCCCGGTGGGCTCCATAGACATATATGTGGCCACGACGTAGTCGCCCTTGGAGAGCTTGGTGCCTTCGGTGATGATATTGACCGGGTCGCCTTGTGCGGATATGCCCAAGTAGGTTTCGCGACCTTTGTACTTGGTCCATCCCATAACCAGACATTCGAGGGAGGTATCTTCCTCGAGCTCGTTGCGTACCATATCCTTTATGGCCGGCAGCAGCGTATATCGCGGTTCGTCGCCGGCACCGAGCGACAAGACCTTGGCATCAAACACCAATGCATCGTTGAAATCGTCGCGGAAGTCGTCGATGGTTATTCCGTAGACATCGTATTTCACTATCTCGGAAAGGCTTAGCGTGCCTTCGCCGTTGGAGATATTTTCGCCTACGGGTATGACGCGGAACAGTCGTCCATCGTTCTCGATTTCGCTGACATATACTTGTACCGTGTCTCCGACATCAACGGCACGCGACTGTGCACGCTTGGGACGCGTCAGGCTGCCGGGCTCGAATAATGCGAGCTCCACATCGGCCCAGAATCGAGACAGCTGATCCAAGTCATCGCATCCTTCGGGAAGAGCGGGCATGCGCTCGGAGGTGTATATCTGAATGTTTTGCCACGGCAGCATATCGGCGGGCAGGATGGCGCGATTGACACCGCCGCGGCTTTGCGAGACAAGGTGGAGGCTTTCGCGCGTGGCCACCAGTCCGGCGCCTTTGCCCATATAATATTGGGCGGAGGATGGTGCGGCCTCCTCCGACAGATCGGCGGAGGCGGCTTCCAGGGCCAATTGTCGCAGATTGTCAAGGCTTTTCCATCCAAAGCGCAGGGGCGATTCGGATGTCCCGGCAGCAGCCTCGAAGGCCTTGCGAAGCAGATCGGGCGCCAGTGCCTCGTTTTCGAACACGAGATAGCGCACCAATGCGGCGCGGTATTCCTGAATGTCGAAGTCATCGTCTTTGGATGACAGCAGCAGGCGCAGCGCCAGTACGCGTATCATACGCTGCAGCATATCGCGCCCGGCGCGGTCTTCGTAGGTCAGTCCGTCGGCGCGGTTCTTGTTGAGTTGGACGTACGAGTCAAGCACGCGTATGAAGGCCGAGCGAAAGGGCTCTTGACACCAGTTGCTGTGGTTGCCGTCGGAGATGATGGACAAGATGTCGTCCATGCGCTGCTCGATGATGTCGGGACATAGGGCAAATATGGCGTTCATCACCTCGAGCTTGTCGCCGGGATTGTAGAGGTATCCGCTTTGGCGCATCTTGGATATGATGTCGTCCAGATAGGCTGTATGCTCGCCCGTATCAATCATTTCGAGGGCGCTTTTAGTGGTATTGGCGTGGCGTACATAGCTCTCGAGGCGACGGCGCCAGCGGGAGCGCCGCGTGTCATCGAGGCCGGAAATCAGCCGGCTTTCTTCGAGCAGAAACAGGCATACGGATACGAATGCCCGGAGAATGAGGATGTGGTGAGACAATGTCCTGAAGTGCATCGAATCGATGGTGCCGCGAACCTTGGACAGGAAGTTAAGTACCCATTCGCCGCGGTGGCTGCAGTAGGCTGCGGCGATGTCTGCATACGATGCATCGCCAAGCAGCACTCTCTCAGCCAGGCGTGTCTCGACGCCTATGCCCAATTCGGCTCCGATAGCCGGAAGACTGTAAAATTTGACCTTGCGTTGCAATTGTTCGTCACCTACCAATTGGAGACGCAGTCTGTAGTGGTCAATCTTGGTGACCCGGCAGCGGATGTCCTGATAGGGCGACAGTTTGGCTTTGCCGAAGTTGGCAAGGTTGAAAATGAGTCCGTGGTTGTCACGCACGGTGTAATATGGCAATTCGTAGCCCTTGAGCCCGGAGACTACCGTAAAGGGATATTCTTCGCCGACTTTGTAAAATTGGTTCAAAAATGCCGAATAATCCTGCACCAGCGCGATGCTGCCGTCTTGGACCTGCCGCGCCAGGCACAGTAGCTTTGCCGGGTCTTTTTGCTCTTTCTGGAAATCATACAGACGGATGCGATACTCCACTCCGTCATGCTCTACAATAAAATACTGCGAATTGCCTTGCACGACGCGTTCCTTGACCGGAAGCTCGTACGAATTGCCTGCTTTGAATTTCATAAATCTTTTATTTTAAGTTGTTAGTGAATATAATACCGAATGACTTAGAGCTTGATGTGAGCGACCGAACGTAGCGACACACGGCGCATCCGGCCTCGTAAGACACGGCGCCGGCCGCAGTCGCGGAATGCGACATCACGACCGCTCGGAAAATTGTCGGGGCACACCCCGAAGATAAAATGTGTATACAAATCATACGTCGCTTTACGACTGCACAAAGATACGCCAAAATGACGCAATTCGGCATCCGCGCAGCATTAAAAAAATTAAAAGACACAATGTTTTTTCGCGTGTCCCATGAGTGCCCGGTCGTAGATAAAAATGCGTCGGATTTGGCCGTCACGACACAAAGAACTAAATTTGTAGTCGATAAGAAGCTGAGCCATAATAGCGAACCCTGTAGGGGCGCAATGTATTGCGCCCGCCGAGCAAGAGGGTAGCGCAGTGATTCTCGTCGCTTTATGCCACACACCTACAGTCGCGGCGAACGAGATATATTGAGTCCCTACAATAATTTGCTATTTTTGGCACATCTCTCTAATATACTATCAGATAACAGTACACAGTGAAATACTTTATGATAGCCGGAGAGGCATCCGGCGACCTGCATGCCTCGCAAGTGATGGCGGCCCTGCAACGCCGCGACCCGACAGCCGAATTCGTCTACCTCGGCGGCGACCGTATGCACACCGTCAGCGGCGTCGCCCCGGTGATAGATTATCGGGATATGGCTTTTATGGGCTTCAGCGAGGTGCTGCGCAACCTGCGCCGCATCTCCGCCAATCTGCGTGCCGCCAAGGAGGCGTTGCGTACCGCCCGCCCCGATGTGCTGGTACTCATCGATTATCCGAGCTTCAACCTCAAGGTAGCCGCCGAGGCACGACGTCTGGGCATTCCCGTGGCATATTACATCTCGCCCAAGGTATGGGCTTGGAAGGAGTGGCGCGTCCGTACCATCAAAAAATTGGTGGATCGTATGCTCGTCATCTTCCCCTTCGAAGTCGAATACTACAAACAGCGGCACAACTACAAGGTGACATACGTTGGCAATCCCTCGGTAGGCGAGATTGACGCCGCATTGGCCGCCACACCCGAGCGCGCCACGTTTATGGCCGCCCACGGCATGGACTCGCACCGCCCATATATAGCGCTGCTGCCGGGCAGCCGTCGCGGCGAGATACGCAACAATATGTCCGTGATGCTTGAGGCAGCGGCACGATTTCCACAATACGGAGTGGCCGTGGCCGCCGCTCCGGGTATGGACGACAGCATCTATGCGCCCTATGCCTCGGCCGGCGTACACGTGGTGCGCGATGCCACTATGCCACTGCTGGCATACGCGCAGGCCGCACTGGTCACCTCGGGCACGGCGACGCTCGAAGCCGCCCTGGCCTCCACGCCGCAAGTGGCCTGCTATCGCGCCAACGGCAGCCGCATCTCCTACGCCATCATGCACCGCCTGCTCAAGGTGGACTACGTCACCCTGCCCAACCTCATAGCCGGCCGCCGCGTCATCGACGAGATGCTGCTGCACCGGTGCACCCCGGATGCCGTGGCCGAGCGCCTGAGCGTAATTATCCCCGAAGACGCCCCGGCACGCCGCGCCATGCTCGAAGGCTATGCCGAAATACGCCGTATACTCGGCACGGCCGATGCCGCCGACGCCGCCGCCCACGCCATCATCGACCTCGCCCAATCGCACTGAACGACAGCCAAAGATTCTAAGAGCCAAAAGGTCTTTAAGGTCCTTAGGGTCCTTAGGGACTTTAAGGTCCTTAAGGACTTTTAAGACTTTAAGGATAATAGAGTTACGGCAAAAAAGCGATTACGCCTTCGGCATTAGCCCAATTCAACATTCCACATTATCGTAAGGCGCATTCGACATTATCGTAAGGCGCATTCCACATTATCGTAAGGCGCATTCGACATTATCTCTGCGGGAGGGCGAAGCCTTTCCA
>ERZ808259.131-NODE-131-length-50240-cov-96.060516_pt1 | contig 50240 bp, 55 predicted proteins | sample MGYA00521279_ERZ808259 | MGnify/ENA primary metagenome ERZ808259 (study PRJEB31516, sample SAMN03275586) | gut metagenome | biome: mammalia-associated habitat; material: feces | host: Papio cynocephalus | place: Kenya | collected 2012-07-27 ...
ATAAAAATACAGGTTTATATCGATTTGTATAATATTTTATGAAATTTGTATTTTAAGTTGAATTTGAATTTTTTGACAATTAGAGAATTTAACGTCCAGACCCACCAGCAACACTACAAGTGCCATTGTCAGAGGTATTGAACTCCACAAGCGTTATTTCCAGATGTTCCGTCGGTACGATTCTATTTGCAAAAAACAATGTGAAAGAATGACGATTCATATGCCAGGCTGAAGACCTGGCATCTTTCTCGTCAAATTTTTTGTAAATATCTCCGAATACCTCATCAACGGTCGACAAGGACGGAAATATGGCTACTTTTAATGATTTCGAAAACACAGTCGAAGAAACACTACGGGTGGATCTAAGAAACAGGATCACCCCACAGGAAGTGAAGTTCATCAATAGGAAGAACAAGTTCTACGGTACCTTCGATGGTCAGGTGAACTCGACCGGAGCGAAGCTCGACAACGTGGAAATCACGAACGCGAAGTTTTACGACGAGGACGGCAATCTCCAGGACATGAACGAGATTCTGGCTATGGGTTCGCGTCTAGACGAGGTTGAGAATAAGGTCGAGGACGATCTCCCAAAGATGATTGAGGATAAGATTCTCAACTCACAAGGTGTTATCTCCGACAAAATTGACGAACTCGGAACAAAGCTGGAGACGCTTTCCGGTAAAGTTTCCGAGGGAGACAAGGCTCTCGACAAGAAAATCGACACGCTTGAGGGGAAGGTTGACACGGTAAAGACAGAACTTGTCGGCAAGATGGACGGAATATAGGACAAACTCGATTCCGAGATAAAAGCTGTCATAGACCAGGTTGACGAGGAGACGAAGAAACTGAGTGACGAACTGAAGGGAGACATTTCAGGAGTTGGCGAGGGGCTGAACAAGAGAATTGACACCGAGGTTTTCGACAAGATTGCGAAAGACCGCCACTATACGATGAACGACGTATCCAACGCGGACGTCAACTACAGACTGAAGGACTTTGCTGTAAACTTCATCGACACGGACGTTGCTGACGGAGAGGTGTTCGGAACGTCGAAGGTGGGAAAGGTGACGAACGTCGTAAGGGATGAGGAAGGAAGAATCAAGTCTCTCGACTTCATAACACTCAACGATTTCAATGACCCCTCCGTCGAGGAATGCTTTCCTCCATATTCCTCAAGATACGTACTGGACGGATCAAAAGAGACATTCGGGGGCTGGCAGGTATCTCTCGTCGAGCGCGTGGTTGACCTAGCTGACGCGAAGATTCGCCTGCGCTTCCACGCGAAAGGCGGATGCACCATCAAGACCCCTGATGGAACAGAGGTCGGAAGACTGATTTACGACAGCTATGACTCTGACGGGAATCTCATTTCTGGAAAGGTCGAGCTTCTCCCAGGAACGGCTTCTTCGCTGAGTTCGGTCAATGGCGTCCAGTTCACGTTCAACAAGGATAAACAGGATGAATATGTCACGGATGACGAGACTGGTCTGAAGTCGAGAATCACGGTTATTCCTGGTCTAAAGAAGATTCACGTCAAAACGGGGTTCCGCACATGCAGTAAGATTTCGCTTAGGAACGAGCTTGGGTTCGACACGAAGATTGGATATATCGAGAATGGGGATGTGACCCCGGAGTCCGTCCGCCTGCACATCGTCGACGCAGTTCCAGAACAGCTGACTGGAACGTACGAACTCAAGGCTGAAGACGATTACATTCATGCGATTGACAGGGATTACGTCATTGACTACGTTCAGGACGAAAAGAATTTCAGGATCTACAAGAAGAACGATTACTTCAGGTACAATCTTAAAGTCGTGAACTCTTCTGACGAGGACAAAACGACAAACGCAAGCGTCGAACCGGACATCGCAAACAGGGACATTGTAGAGGGCGGATTTGACTCAATCAAGTTCTCGTTCACGGATGGCGAGATTCCAATGTTCGGAAGCCTCGAGGTCCGGCTCCAACGGGACAGTGAGTTCTCTGGGGTAGTGTAGAACGAGTCCGGAGACAGGCTCATTGTCAGGTTTGACGAGAAACTCCTTAAGGTCCGTGCCAACGTCTACTTTGACAAGGGTGGCAACTGGGAGAAGGTCTATGTAATCGACCCGGGGGATATCGAAACCATTGCGAACCCAATCGATACAATAGTCAGGACGCAGAAGATTGATCTTGAAAATCCGGTATACGAGGAAGCTGAGGACGGAGGGGAGTACAACGTCGATCTCGAAATCGGACCCCACGTGGAGGTTTCCGAACCGGACAGGGTTCTTACCGTTTCCACGGCAAACGCAGGATCCATCACACTGGAATGCCCGAAGGACGAGTTCTCGGGAAGCGAGCTGGTTTCACGTGAGTTCGTCGTGATTGCCGACATCGCGGGAAGCGATGACGAATTCGTACGGGTGAAGTTCGCCGACGGGGTTCGCATCATAAACCACGTGACGGACGGCGAAAAGAACGACCTCTTCATCAAGGGCGGTCGCCGTTCGATGTTCATGTTCCGTCAGATTCGGAACACGGACGGTTTCGACACGTACCTCGTCACAGACCTGAACGCGAACAACATCACCAGTTTCATAGAGAACCTGAAAAAGGATCTCGAAGCCGAAGTCGGGGAACGCAAGGACAACGACACCATAATGACCGGATAGATCAAAGACATCTACACGAAGTTGTCCGGTGTAATCAACTACCACGGCGTACTCTCGGTTAGTTCTGATTTTGCAAATGACGGAATTGATAGTGGCTTCACAAAACTGTTCCGCAAGAATGACTATGACGTGAACGATACCCTGAGTGCGGGGTGGTTCTACAGGATTGAGTCTGACAGTGATCATCATGTGATTGATTCCATGAAGATCGGCGGTGGCGATTTCCTGAAGATTGAGAACAACGTTCTTGTCAAGAACATCACCTCGGCAGATGTCATCGTCGTCGATACGCTTGACAAGGATACGGTCCACTTTTCAGATCTCAGTAGTCTTTCAACGGTTCTCGACACCAATATCAAGAGAAACGCAACAGATATTGAGAACAACCTATCTTTGATCGTAGAACTGTCTGGCAATGTCAACAATAACTACTTCAACAAGAATGCTGATATTGAACAGATTGTCAAGCCAATTACGAAATTTAAACAAGATGTTACGGTAAACAACCTCGAGGTAACCGGTACGTTCAAAGCTCAGGGGGAGGAAGCGGAAGTAATTGTCACCGAACTCAGTGCTACCGATCTCAGTGCAGTGGATGGCATCATCAAGAATCTTTCCGTCGATGCTGACAACCTACACTACACAGATCTCGGCGCAACTGCGAAAAATGTCAACGACGGGCTGAATAGTGCCATAAAGTCTGTTGATGACAAGGTCGATGAACTTTCGGGGGACTACCATGAGTTCTACAACAATACTTTCACACGAGTTGACGTTGACGAACACGAAGGTTGCAGGGTGTCTTGCGACAGCCTCATGCTCACCGACGAGGATGTCAACGGAGACGGTCATGGAACTCATGACAGGTACAGAATGGCTTTCAAGGACGGAACCATCGTTCTCCTGAAGGAAACACACTGATTTAAGGAACATTTGAAATGGCTACGACATATACAAAAACCGAAGAGAATTCGATTCACCTCCTGAACGACAGGAACATATCAGACGCGCTTTCGGGAGACGGAGTTCCGAAGTTCAACGCCATCCCGTCGCTTGACCTCTTCTCGAAAGAACTCGGGAAGATCAACGACGGGGTTGACACAAAACTTGAAAAGCTGAAGCTTGATGATATACCCGAAACGTCGAAATTTGTCACCAGTGTATCCCAGAAAAACGGGAAAATCTCTGTGTCAAAAGAACGGCCAAAAATTTCAGATGTATCCGGACTTGTCGACAGGCTCTCTGCAATAGAGAGTGGATACCTCAAGAAAAACCGTGACGAAAACGTAAAGAGCCTTAGTGTCGAAGAAAACCTGATGGTCGGAGGTTTTTTCAACACAACCAACATCAAGACAAAGGACAATCTCGTCACAATTGATGGGACAATGGGCGCCGACGGAAAGAAGCATGGCGAACTCTAGATTGACTTTGAGGGTGGTCTCGACAGCGTGAAGGTTAACGGCAAGTCGCTTTAGTCGACCCTGAATGACACGGTGTCGTCTCTTTCGTCGGGTGGTACTGAAGTCGGAACCGGTGAAATTATATCTTCAATATCACAGATCGGCGGTGTCATAACCACAGAAAAACGTACCATAACCAGCGATGACATTCCAAATCTGCCACAATCAAAAATAGATGATCTTGAAACCGAATACCTGAAGAAAGAAAATTTCAAAACAACTCTCAAAGAAAACTCAAATGAATTCCTCACAGATGATAACATTGAGTTTGAGGAACTAACAAGAGAGGATGATGGTAAGCATGTCGTTCGTCTCAAGAATACATCAACCGGTAAAACACTCGACATTGATTGCTCGTCGTTTGTCAAGGATGGAATGGTCAAGGAGGTTACCGTAAACTACGCCGGTGATACAGAACACCCGAATCCACCATATCTCGTCATAAAGTGGAATGACGACGCCGGTGGAAGAATTACATGGCTTTCGGTTCAGGATATTCTACATGACATCTACAAAGTACAGGATGGTGATGATGGAATAAAGATCAAGAACTATGAAGTCAGCCTGAACTATGATGTCGTAACAAAACGTAGCTTGTTTGACGATGTACAAAAATATGTCGACGATCTCAGGGGGACGAGTGGAAGTGATACCGGAATCATTCATGAATTGTCCGGGGATGTGAAGACAGCCATCTAGAACGACATTCGCCAGGTGAAGTTCGACGGGATAATCAAGCATGTAGAAGACGGAAACACCATCATAGACGTCCTGAGGAACAACCACGACATAGCCTCCGAGACACAGGTCAGGAACAACTCAATCTACCCCATCAGAATGACAGACGACGGTCTTTCGGCTCCGGAATCAGAGTTTGTGACTGCTGATGGATACCAGCTCAGAAACGGTAACCTTATCGTAATACACGACGCGGATGCATCAAAGGAAACAATCAAGTTCGACGATCTCACAAAGGAGAATATCCGAATATTCAAGATGGGTGTCGACTTTAAGGAGTTCAACGACGAGGTCAATGCAAGAAAAGCTGGCGATACGACGATTTCGGTTTGGCTCGAAAATCAGTTCAATACCAATAACCTGAATAAGGACATCATTGAACTTGAAATCAAGAAAGACATCAAAGTCGACAAGAACCTTAAAATTGACGACAAAAAACTTAAGTACTCAGATGGCTATACGGCAAACGATGTCAAGTTGAGCGTCGAAGACCTGTGCGCATACGTCGAAGACCTCTGTGCATACATAGGGGATCTTGATAATTCGTTTGAAGTTCAATCAAAAAAGAAAATATCAAAAATAACCCAGTCTGACGGAAAGATAGGTGTTGAATGCACAGATTTGGTTCCAAATGAAATAAGTGGAATCGACACATATGTCGATGATAGAATAATAAACAAAATAAATGATCTTGACTACCTCGATTCTGTCAAAACAAACGAATTCGTTACATCCGTCACCGAAACGAATGGAAAAATAAGCGTATCAAGAGCCAGGCCGATAATTTCGAACGTTTAGGATCTCTGCGCCACAATTGACACTCTCTCATCTGGAATCGACAGAAAAATCTCAATTGGAACAATCACCGGTTAGACTGTTGATGTAAACAAATCTGACCTCTCTGTCGTAAAGATCAACAACGCCGATTACAAGAACCTGGTAATTGAAGGAAAGATAAGCGAAAATTGCATCTACGTCATCAGCGACGACTATGATGATGCGATGGGACATCAACTCTGCAATCTTGCCATGCCGGATGATGCCGACGGGAAGTATACGGGGTGTGCAGCCACAAGCAAATATGTTGACGCGAAAGACCTTGAGGTTGCAACCGGGGTGAAGGCACAGCTAAAGACAATTGTAAATTCAGTTGAGTCCACACTGACAGCCTTCTCCGACACACGGCTTTCGGCTGCGTCTCTCGACAACGTGTTCACATCCCTGAACATGATGTACAAGGCACTCAAGACAATAGGTGACACTCTTAAGTAATCAAGGTTGGGGTTAAATAGAAACGACCGTCCGAAAGGGCGGTCGTTCTTTTTTCAACTGATATTCAGCCTTCAACAGGAAGGTATATCTGACAACTGTAAACCTCTGCACCGTACTTCCTTGTTAGAATGTTGTACGTAAACGACTCAATAAGCTCCATAAACTTCGTCTGATTTTTCTGATGTTTCATTATTTCCCCAGGAACGTCAAGTACGGTATCGGAAGGTCTCTCCTTCTTCTTTCCCCGCTCCCCGACATCCCTTCCCCAGGCAATGTTCACAACCTGGATTTGGTATCCGCTCTCGCTTTCGTCAGTGTCAATCATCGTTCTTTACCTCTTTAGTTGTTTGGATTTCAGTTGATTGATAGTATTTTACCGGATCTCAAAATAAAATTGTCGTGTTTCCAAAAAAAAACATCATTTCCCATGTGTTCTCATTATTTTATCTACAAACACAATCAACTCATCCTCCGATACCGGATTGTAGTTCCATAGCTCACAGTTCACGTTGATGTTCAGGACCTTATGCTCAAAGTCGATGAAATATCTCGGTGGTTTGATGATTTTTCCACCCTCCACTGGCTTGCAGTGTATATGTCCATGAATCCGTATGTCTCCATAATGGAATGTTCCACGAGACCGTGGGTGCGTTGACGGATAATGTCCAACCGAGACGGCAAGATACTTTCTTCCAAGTGTTGTCCGCATGGAATCGCAAAATGACTTCACCTTGTTGTTATCGTCGTGATTTCCCCTGATGTTAATGATAGTTGCGTCGATTTTCCGCATGACGTCAATCGGGTTTTCCGTTCCACCAAGAGAGCCACGATCACCCTTGTAGCAGTAGAAGTCACCACAGTGAATTATCATGTCATCCACTCTGCACCGCTGATTGCAATTCTTCAATATGATTTCGTTCATACGTTCGGCCGACTTAAACGAACGTATACCATTATCTATCAGAAGTTGATCTGACAGGTGGAAATCAGATGTGAAGAATCTCTTAGACATACAAAAATTATAGCATATTTTCGATGTGAGTCAAGTGTGTTTTAGTTTCAATCGTTCTGGGGGGGGGGCAAACACGAGTCATATCACAGAAAATCGATTTTAGGTGGTTCCCCGTCCGAAATGTCAATCACCCAAAATTCAACGGGCACATTTTCTCTCCGTTCTCTTCTGGAGGAATTAAGCAGGAAAAAACCAGCCAAATCATATCTTCAAAATTGGTTCAACTACAATCATCGCTTCTCTTTTGTGTTGTTTTCGAACGATTCACATTTTTTCTTGAATGCCGTGCTCTCTGGGAGGTTATTGTCAGTGATAGTCTTCTTAAACCTTTTCAACGCCTTTCTCTGCGTATCTGTAAGATTCGTTAGCGTCTCAATTTCAATCTTCACATATAAATCACCATCTCCGTTTGCGGTGTGCATGCCATTTCCGGAAATTTTGAACACTTTCCCATTGTTTGTGTTTTCCGGAATCTTCAACGACGCAATTCCCCATGGTGTCTGTACATCAATCTTGTCACCAAGCATGGCTGAGAACGGGGAAATGTATGCCGTCGTCGCAAGATCCCTACCGTGGCGCGAAAAGATAGAATTGTCCAGCACATTGATTGTGATATACAAATCACCGTTCATTCCACCGTTGGTACCTTTTGAACCTTCACCGACAACCCTTAAACAAGATCCGGTGTCAATCCCCCGTGGAATCTTTACGTTTATCCTTCTGATGCCACTTTCAGTTCCGGTTCCACCACAGTAATGGCAGGTATCCTTTGCGATGAAACCCATTCCGTTGCAGGAAGGACATGTTGTCTGCATGAGAATCATCCCGTTCCTTTCCCGCCTGATTCCCGTCCCGTTGCACATTGAGCATTCTTCGATGTTTCCGCCGTCGGCACCGGTACCGTTGCAGTGGTGACACGGATCTGTCACACGAATCGGAACCTCGTTTTCAGACCCATATAGGGCGGCTTCAAGTGGGACATTGATTTGCACCCTTATATCCTTCCCGTTCTTCTGAGAATTCGGATCGATTTTAGTGGTATGACCAAAACCGCCCATATCAAAACCAAAACTGCCAAAAACGGAATCAATATCACCAAAGCCACCAAACTCGTGAAAATGACGGCGAAAAAATTCCCGTGGGTCGACACTTTGCCCATAACCTCCGTTTTCACCTGGAACGGTTCCAAAGTTGTCATAGTATTCACGTTTTTCCCTGTCGGATAGGATTGAATAAGCCTCGCTTATTTCCTTGAATTTCTCCTCTGCATCCTCCTTTTCGGTATCCGATTTTCCATTTTGAAGATCCGGATGGTATTTCTTCGACAAGTTTCGGTATGCTTTCTTCAAGTCGTCGTCACTTGCGGTACGTTCGACCCCGAGAATTTGATAGTAGTTCTTTTTAGCCATTTTGTTCAGTTGTTTTCAAGCCAGTTGATGAGTTTTTCAATGTTCTCATGGGATACTAGGAGAAGAGTCTCGTTCCGATCAAGAGAATCCTCCGGAAACTGGTTTTCACATGTGTTTTCGACAACCACATTTAAGTCTGCAAGGATGTTCCTGAGTTCAAATATACAATCTCGCAGTTTGCATCCAGTTGTGTTCTTTGTTCTGTCCATTTTACTCTCTCTCTTGTACAGAAGCCCCCACAATCCTTGATGACCATCGGTTGATGTTGTTTTTCATCGTTTTAGTTGGTTTTAGTCCCACATCTTTCCAATGTTGTTCTTGAGGAAGTCAAAGATTCGGTCGTTTGTCTTCTTATGGAGTTCCATTGTTTTCTCGTAATTAATCTCGTTGCTATCTTTGAGTTTCGGAATAGGATACTCGGAGAGAACGAGGTGGGTGTCAGGCATTATGCGTTCTATTTCATCCTCGTCTATACTGCCGTATCTTTCATACCAACGAAGAAGATCAATATCGTCAACAAGTCCCTGAAGGTCTGTCCTCCATAGGGCGTCCGCTACACTAATCTCCTCGGTGTTTGAGTTAACTTCAGTCTTGAACGACTCCTTCACCTCGTCATTGGTCATGTTGCGGAGGAGTTTGCGAGCCTTTTCGCGATAATCTTGTGGAACACCATGTCCATACTTAATCAAGCGCAGTGTGTTGTAGCGAACGCCGTCGAGAACAAATGTTTCGATATCCCATGCGGCGCGGCGATCATACTTCTTAAAGACACGCTCGAATGCATATACAATCTCGTATTTCCAGTCATTCAGACGATAGTATGACTTCCAGAAGAAATCCACAATCCGTTCCCACACGCCCCAGGTCTCCCTCTGATTCTTGTGTTTCCAGAAGATGTGATCCGTCGATTCCGGTTCTAGATGTTTCACACTTCCATCATCCTGCACTGTTCCGGTGTCATGAAGATGCTCCCAGTAGAATGTCTTGTGCGAAGACAAGTTCATATTCACAACAGTCCTGATGACCTCTTCGTCGTTATCAAGTTCGACTCGCTTGATTTCAGTCTCCTTGCCGCCTTCATAGGTGAATATGCGATACATGTTTTTACTTGTGTTCATTTTATTCTTCATTTTCCGTGCGAAAATTATAGCATTTTTCAGGATACAATTCAAGTCTTATTTTAAAATTCCATCACATGGTTCTTTATGACGAAATCGGGAACGCCCCTCTTGCTATTGCCATATTCCATGATTGGATCGACTATTTGAGAGCAATAATAATTTCTGTACCCTTCAATTATATCTTTTCTCCTGAACTTAATAGGAAGATTCTTCCATGGGAGAACAATTTTCAAGTTGTGAATGTAGAACAACTTGACACCGGTCCTCAAGCCGCATTCCATGGGGGCAAGCCTCATAAAATCAAGCATCTCATACAATTCGTGGTCATGTCCGTATCTAAAGGAATATTCGTCAAGAAGACACTCAAAATACCTTAGGATAACCTCGAAATGATTCTGACATTTCCTGCACCATTTCGCCTCCTGAGAATTGTAGTTGACAAATTTCGGAGGCTCCTTCAACGGCCAATTCGGGAAGAATTTCTGTATGGACTCGGATTTCCGTTCCCTGCAGAAATAGTATTTGCAGAACCGGTTGCTCCGTATGCCCACATCATATAGGAGCGAACAGACGAGAATCTGACAGCAGTTCTTGATGTTTATATTCAGGAACCGATTCGTCAAGTACTGCGCAGACTTGTTCAGGTCGTCATCAAGAAACAGAATTATCGGATGAATGAAGCGCATTTTTCGGAACTATTTTCTCAACGCGCGGATTTATGTTGATGATCTTGTGATTGACATCAAAATCAGTGGATTCCGATGTTTTTATCGGATGTGCAGAACCTCCTTCAGACCTCGATTACTGTCGGCTGATATGCAATGCGGTAGTTCTCGTCGACCCTTGAAACGTTGTGAATCAGTGTCTTATGGAACTCACATGGTTCGTGGCTTCCGGAATGAATGTGACCACAAAACGCAAACCTCGGAGTCTTGTCAAGGATTGCTTCAGTAAGTTCACTGCTTCCGAAGAATCTGGTTCCGCCGTACTGCAGGCTCGCGTCAAGATATTTCCCGTCAATCCTCGGAGGGGAGTGTGTGACAAGAATGTCTACATTTTCAGGAATCATACTGAATTTTTCGGTCAATTCCCGGTGAGGGCTTTCAAACGCCCACATGTGGTTAATAATCGGGACATTCGGAGATCCCCAGAACTTTACCCCCTTCAACTCAATCCCGCAGTTGACAAGGAGATGTACATTGTCAGGAAAGTCCACACTAAAATTTATGTCTCGGAAGATGAGTGTTTTCATTGTGTCGAAAATCAAGTCGTGGTTTCCGGGAACGACAACGAATTCGGTTTTTGGGTGTTTCTGGGTAAACGGAATGAACTTGTCCTCAACCCACTTCTTTTGGTCGAGCATACCCAACTTGTCGAATCTGTTCAGTTTCGTGAAATCTCCGGCAACCACCACAACATCACACCCCGAAGGGTCGAGTCCATCAAGCATTCCATGCAAATCTGAAGTCGCAAAAATTTTCATAAAATATAAAAACTTTAGTCAATTAAATAAAACTGTATTTAAATAATTGTTTTTGACTATAGAATTTACTGAAAACTGCATTTTGGACATAATCCTGAAGCAGAAACCGATATTTCACTTTCGATTTTTTGATTTCCTGAAATGCTGATTTCCAGTTATCAAATCCAGATAGTGTTTGCTTCCATTGCTCATCTATTCTTTCATCTTTGATATTTGGATAGAACCAACTTTTTTCAAATTTTCTGTATCCTCTTCTTGCTATTTCTATTGATGAAGCAACCATGTCTGGAGTATTCTTGTTTCCATACATGATGTTTCCAATGAATGAGCTATAGCAAGGATTGACTTCAACTAAACTGAAATTACATAAAAGACTTAAACTTTTCAGTTTATTGATAAACAAATTTCTATTCCATACATTATTGCATAATCTATTGAAAAATCTTCCATGACCTTTATCTGAAGTTCTTATTGACAAATCTTCAATAACTACCTTGTCACATTTCCAATAATCAACAAGATTGCAAATATCATGTGCTATTTGGATAGTTTCAAATCTAAGTTTATTCACAAGATATTTTGATTTCTTGTCTGAACTAGATTTTCCTGACTTGACTGTCAATTTTGACAAATCAAAAACTTTCTTTTCAAGTACTTTAAATTTATTGTTTTCATCAAATTCCAAGACAGACATACCAATATAGTTAGGATTCATGTCAATTCCAAGAACTCTATTTGTCTTTAGGTTTTTAAAATTGCAATCAGTTATCTTTGTTTCATCAAAAGTCAAATAAATGTTTTCTTTTGTCAAAGAGACTGTTATTGTTATTTGTTTATTGTCGACTAGTTCTTGAAGTCTTGTTAAATTGTTTCTGATTTTCTTATGAGGAGTTTTGAATTTTAGAATTCTATGGTCTTCTCTTGATAGTTTGAAAACAATTTCATTTTCATCAAAATAAAAATCAAATAGTCTATTTCCTTTATAAAGTTTTTCTCCTTGAATATTTATAGGAAACAGTCTTTTTTCTTTGAATTGTTCTTTAGAAATAAACTTCTTCAAGTATTGTTTCAGATTGTGTTTTCCACCGAATATGATTTTCTTGTCTTTATGTTTTTGAAACAGTTGTTGTCCAATTTTTATTCCACACTGGACAAACCATGAATTCCAACCTTCAAATTTATCTTTCAGAAATTCTCTAACTTCTTTTTCTTTTAAACCATCCTGAAAACGATTAAATGAAAGACGAACAATATTGCTGAAAACCTTCTGTTCTTTCAGAATATCTATTTCGTTTTCTAATTTCAATTTAAGCGTTGTCATGATTGTATTTACTTTTAATATATTTATTTACTTTAAATATTATTAAAAAGTTTATTTAAAATAAAATTTTTAGTATTATATAAATATAAATAATTAAAGAATTTAATTAATTTTCAGCCGAGGAAACGCAGCCACTGAAGATAGCTGCGGGGAATCGGCTTTCTCCTTTTTGCACATATTATAGCATTTGAAACATAAAAGTCAAGTGTGTATTTGAAAAGCACCAGCAATCGGTATTACAGACCTGACAATTGGCCTGTCGTTTAGACAATTCGATATCATTTTATAATGAAGTACCTGAAACTTCATGTCCACCACCATGTCTTCGTATGTATCGTCAATCGAAACAAAATAGTCAATGACGTTTTTGTTGACATATTCAGCCCCAACATTGTTTTCCATTATAAACTTTCCAACTTTAGACTGAACGTTGAAAAACATTGATGATATCACGACATTCTTTTCGGTGTTCATGATGTGTGTGTTGAAACAGTTATGCTTCCAGACAACACTATTCCAGTCGTGGAGACACATTCTCATACTAAATCTGACATATTCCTTGACGATTTCTGGACTTGTATCAACCTTATAAGAACCGACGAGGTTTTCACGAAAGAATGGATTTTGATGTTGTTCTCTGTTATAATAATCAATCATCATCGCTGGTTCAACGTTATCCCAGTCGATTTTAGCTTGTATAAATGTCTATACTTTCAAAAAATTACCTAAAATTCAAACTCTCGGTTGGCTTCAGCGATCACACTGTCCGAAATCAATGAACGGCTCCTTGAATATGTGGAAATTATTTTTGTTTATCTGGACAAGCGAGATACAGTCTCCTCCTTCAATGGTTCCCGTACCATTAAGCTTGTACTGTCCGAACTCGCGAAAATAATCCCCAACATTTCCGGCAATGTCGTCGATTGTCTCAACACAAATTGGATGGAGGTTTGATGGACTTGAAATGCCGACAAAAAACGGTATTTCAAGAATCGCCCTTTTTGACGTTAATTTGGATTTTATCTTTAGGGCAACACCAATTCTTTCCCTGTGTTCCTGTGTCTCGTCGTTGACATGACAGAACGTGAGGTTCTTCCTGACTGATTTCGGATTCCACGTACAGTACTGCTCGTGAATGCAAACACACCAAAGCGCGTCCCTGTTGAACGGAATCCAGAAGAACTGGCGGATTCTCTTAAGGATAAGCTTGAGTTTCTTCATTTTTGTTTTCCTTTTAGTATTGTACCGAATTATTGTGTTGATTTGCGCATCTTCTACAACAATATGTATGATAGCCTTTAGAGACTGATGTGAAATTTTTTAAGGTTAATTGTTTTGAACATGATCATATCTCTTACAGAATGCTATTGGATATTTCCGACACCTGTTTCAACCGCTTCTTCACATTAATCACGTTCTGGTTTGACGAACCAACCCAGTGACATTCTGGATTCTTTAATGAATCAATATATTCCCCATCACAAATCACATCGACATACTTCACAATGTCAGTCATTGTCGGATCATTCAGAATCTCATGCCACTGATATCCGGTATAAAGCCACTGCGTCTTATTTGGAAACTTTTCGTGAATTTCCTTAGCAAGTCCAATTACTGTGTCCCTGTTATCAAAAAACATAGGATCGCCACCGGAAAATGTCACACCTGCACACCACTCTTCTGTGAGATCCTTGAACAGCTCTTCTTTTGCTTTTTCATCAAAAGGAATCCCTGCACCTGGGTCCCATGAAAATGAACTTCGACAACCCTTGCAATGGTGGCTGCATCCGGAAACCCACAAGACAGTTCGATTTCCATCGCCATTATGTTGATCGCAATGTGTGATATTAAGGTAATTCATAATTTTCGGCCGAGGAAACGCAGCCATCTTCAGTGGATGTGACGAATCGGCTTTTCCTTTCATTGCATATTATAGCATTTGAAACATAAAAGTCAAGGTGTTTTTGAAGAAAGCCGTAAACACATTGTGTAATGGGAACGTCCCAAATGGATTGCTGGACGGGCAGCCGCGTACAACACCAGGAACAGGTGTCACCCGGGCTTGTCAACAGCCCGAACGTCGGGGTCAGACCCGGCAAGCGCACCGATCTTCAGTCGGTGCGTGGTTGACAATTACATCGATTTCCTATCTTTGAATTCTGCAAGTTTATGATCTGAGTACATTGTCCTTCCTCGAATACGAGAGTATGAAATATATCCGTTCATACGTTGAATGGTTGTAATGTGTTCACTTCCACATTTTTCACATTTGTCACTGTCTGTAAAAGCAAAACCACAGTCCTCACAAAATGAACTCTCGAAATTTACTCCCTCATAGAAACCCATTTTCATTGCACGACGAACAAGAGTCTTTATTGCTTCAAGATTATATTGGAGATGATATCTGACATACTGTATACGTCCACCTGTGCAAAGATGATACATAGGGTATTCTATATCCTGCTTCTGTACAGGTGTTATTTCTTCCCTGACACAGCAATGGAATGAGTTTGAAGTATATTCATGATCAGAAACATCCTTCACGATTCCATATTTTTGTCTAAATTGTTCAATCTGAGTATGACAAAGTGATTCTGCAGGCGTTCCATAAATTGCATAAAGAATGCCATCCTCTTTTTTTATTCTATCGACATACTCATTGATGTGTCTCAATACATCAATAGCCCATGTATTATCCTGGACGAGGCTTTTTCCAGTTGCAAGTATTGAGGCTTCATTCAGTGCGGTTATTCCAAACGATATCGTCATCGGTCTAAGAAAATCCACTCCGAGTTCCTCATCTGGGTCTTTCGTTCCGTTAAGAAAACCACCCTGACAAAACCCAAGTGGATTTATTCCAGCTTTCTTGTGTGAAAGGAACTCAACCGTTCTCTTATGGATTCCACGAGTCATTTCAAGATAATAATCGAGAACTTCGTAGAAGTCCTTGTCGTCTTTCTTTGCCTTGGCAACAATCATGGGAAAATGAAGTGATATAGCACCCATGTTAAAACGCCCCTCATAAACAGGATAGTCGTTTTCGTCGGCTGGTTCCATTCCACCTCTTATAAACCAAGGAGACAGGTTTGCACGACATCCCATTTTTGAAATCGGAGTTCCATATTTCTTATATATGTCTCCATCATAACCATCGCCGGTGCACGAGATGTAGTCTGGATACATAGCCTTTGACGAGCATTCGATAGCCTCATCAAACAGCCATTCCAGTTCTTTTCCCTTCCCATGAAGATTCTCATCATAGAAGAAGTTAATCTTTGGGAACAATACAGGATGTTTGAAACCTGGTTTGCCCTGTCCCTCCTTTCTGACCTTCAGGCATATCGAAGATGCAAGTGTTTCGAAACGTCCAGTACCAAGACCAAACGTTATTGCGGTGAATGGATAATCTCCACGCGATGATGCAACTGAATTGAAGTCCATTTCCCATGCCTGAAATCCCTGTGAAAACTCCCGAGAGACTTTCTTCATTGCATATTCATCAGCCAATTTGGATTCATGTTCAGTAATTTCATTGACACCATTATCATGCAAAATCGAGATATAATCATTAAAATGTATATCGTATGACTTTTTGGCATATGGAGCCAATAATTTGTCTATTTGAGATACCGTAAACCCGCCATATTGTGATGAAGCGGCATTCATGATGACAGATGACATCAACGCCATTGCTGCAGAAAGGGTTTTCGGCTCTTGATAGTCGAGATTTCCCATGAAAAATCCTCCAGTCAACAGGTTTTTCATGTCAAAAAGGCAGCAATTCCCTGTTGGAATCCCGTGCTTTAGTACAAACCCATGATCATCCTCGACATCAAGACACCACACAGTCTCACAACGGTCAGTTTGTTCGATGTCATCAACAACCCATGTCCTAAATCCACAATCTGAATAAAATCCATACTCAATTGTTGTGCCACCACGAGACCCATAATTGGTTACTTGGTTAGTTTTGTCATATTTTCTTGTTGTAAAATACCCTGCGATGTTTAGGAGATCTTCGACAAATGAATTTTGTGAACCAGTCACCTGTATTCCCCTAAATGAAGAATTCGAATTGAAGGTTAAATTTCTGTGTCCATCTGCACACAACCATCCATTGACAAATACTCCAATCATTTGAAATGGTATTGTTTCAAATGAAATATCACTTTTTCTAAATTTTGGAACATATACACTATAGGAATCATAGTTTCCAAGTTTTGGTTGTGAAACAGTAAAGCCAGCGTCTCTGAACATGTCGGCATATTCACACTTATGACCAAACAGCCTAATGTATGAATGCCACGAATTTTCACTACCTTGTACAGTTGAACCATCACCACAACAAAACCCATATACCCACCAACGCTTAGAATCTGCGTCAAGATCGTTCCAGTCAAATTCTGATATATTTGGTGTTCGACACAACTTGTCACCAATCTTTAACGAAGTTGTTTCTGTACCATCCTTTAGTATCCAACGATGGTTTGCTGTACAAAATACTGTCTTAACACAATTTGAACCTCTCTTAAATGATACCTTATTCAATCGTTGTATCCCATATGAATGAACGGTGGCTTTCTTCCAATTTCCATTTTGAGAGAGAACTATAATAGTATCACCATTTTTGAAATCAGAAAACTTTTTAATACCATTTGACGTTATAAACTCAGTATCTTCGGAAAAACAATTTATTGTATCAAGTCTTGAACCACGGTCATGAATGTAGATATATCCATCGCTCATTGCCCGTTCTTCCTTCTGGGTAAGGAAAAACTTTTTGTACAACTCAGAATTAAGTTCATTATATACAATGGCTTTCTGTGTCGTAATAAGAGCCGAATCTGCGTTTGCATTACTTCGATCACCAATGAAATTCAATGAGAGTTTCTTTGTGTACACCTTATCAAGCATTTCAGCAAAGTGGTTCTTATTGTCTCGATATGATCTATATGATTTTGCAACATCTGAATTGATCTTGTCGAGAGCCACTTCGACCATGTTGTGTATGGTCTCAACGGCTATATCCTGAACCTGATATTGGAGCTGTTTCTTGACAGAATCAACAACCTGTTTCTCCTCCCTGTCTGTCAATGTCACACAGACTCGATTTGCAGACTTCCTGATAGCCCTTTTGATTTTTTCACCATTGAATTTCTGCAACTCACCATTCTTCTTGATGATGTTTACCATAGTTTCCTTTCAACAAAAATCAGCTTATCTCGATTTGGTCTTTCGTAATCAGGTCGCCGGTCTTCATGTTGTTCACCGTAAACTCGAACTCAGCGTCTCCGCGTGTCTTTCCGATCTTAACGGTTATCTCGGCATCCTCATTGTTCTGAACTGCATGTCGTATGTATGACAGAAGCGTCACGACATTCACTATTGTAGCACGATCACCGAAAAAAGTCAAGTCTGTTTCTCGCCTGTTCACCGACTTCGCAAACTGCTCGCTTCGCATCAGCTCTTCACTTTCAGACATACAACTACCTCCAAATCTACATGAATAATTACCCTGTTCTCGGCATAGTATTCTACCGTTTCCGACCCGTAAATAGCCAACCATGCGGTCGGTCAAAAACACGTTAAATCATCATTTTTAGCATAAAAATACAAAAACCTGACACAATAAGCGTCAGGTTTCGTTTTCAGACCACAACAACTTCAGCCAAGGTTTCCGAGAAATCCGCCAAGATCCCCCCTCAGGTTCTCGTTCCCGTAGATCACGACGGAATCGTCCCGGTACAGCCTTCCGAGAAAACCGTCAAGGCTCTCCTTCACCGTTCCGAGAACATCCCTGTCAGATGCGTCCTTCCTCACGACGGTTCCGGACTCGTATACGTGTTCACATCCATTTTTCGTCTGGAACGTGAACATTTCCCTCCCACATTCCGAAGAGTTCTCGTTCACACTGACTGTAGTCAAGTCGGAATACTTCGGGAATTCCGGACTTCCCTTCACGTTCGGATGGTTGATTCCGTACGTGTTCAGAAGGAGTTTCATCGGAGGGGTCTTTCCACCAAGGCGGAATATATCCACGACGTCCCTTGTCGACGGCTTGACGAACCTCATGACGGACGGATCGTCACCCCTTGTGACACCCATGCACCCCCTGCTTGTGAAATCGACGGTAAGGGGAGACTTGATTCCGAATATGCAGACCCCATCCTCGTCGATCCGCATTCCGCTGATTGAATCATCGACCCTTCCGACCCTGGCGTTCCTGATTCCACAACCCCTTCTGCAGGCTATCTTCCTCAAGCCATCTTCAGATTCATTTACCATCTTCGGGAACATTTCGTCAATGAACTTCTGGAGTTTTGACTCCTTTGTCCCTGTGTGCCGACCCATCTTGAACTTCACGTACTCGGTGACGAGATTCTCCTCCTCGTTTTCCGTGAGTTCCAGATCGTATGTGCCGGTTACGCCGAAATACCTGACAATTCCGTGACCGACCTCGTGTAGAATGGAAGCCTTCACCTGACACCCGATTTCATCCGTGTCGTTCTCAAGGGAGTTCTCGTCTAGGAAGTTGTAGATTGCTGGAAGGTTCAATGCGACGGAGATGACCTTTGGGCTGTCCTTCCTCATGTCGTCGAGCGCGGCAACCCACTCTGATTTTTCTCCGTCAAACCTGTAGTCCGGATTGTATGTCGCCGTCAGGGAAGGATCTATATCACAGAGGATTTCGTCGTTGACATAGTTAAACGTCTCGTCGATGAAATGGTTCGCGATTCCGTTGAAATGCTCGAAATCGTCGGATTCCGTGAGATCGAGAACCTTTATGTACTTCCTCTTCTTCCTCTTGATTCTCGAGACTGGATACGAGAACACGGCGAATGGTCTGTGCATGCAGCCAGGACCGAAGAAGCCGTCGTGCTTGTGGTCACACTTTCCAAGAACGTCGGAAGTCGAGAGGCTCCCGTCAGGCTTCGGGGATGTCGGCTTCGATATATCTCCGTCCGGGGTTGGTGTTGATGGCGGTGCCGAAACCTCTCCGCCACCAGGTGCTCCACTCTCGTCTTCCTTCGCTATTACCTTGTCTTCCTGAAGCCTTCTGCTGATACTTTTCATTACTGAATTTTCTTGAAAATATTTACAAAAAATTTGACGAGAAAGATGCCATGTCTTCAGCATGGCATAGAGTTCACGGGATGTGAAATCTCACGTTTCTCCTGTCTTTCATCGAATATTCATAGACATTTCTCAGTTTCCCATATAGAAAGAGTTGTTCAGGAAGTCCGTGAAGCTGACGGTCATCGCTTCCTCCTTCTCAAGTCGAATGGAAGTTCCATGTTCATGTTGTATTTTCTGGAAAAGTATGAAATCAGCGTCGTGTGCTCCGCCATCAGCGACATCAGATACCCGTCGTTTCCAATCTTCGAGAAGCTCGTGCTGTCCCCCCGCTGTCTTTTCCTTATCCTGTCGACATCAAGGCATTTTGCAAACACATAGTGCGAACCTGAAAGGATTATGGAATATGTGAACACGGGGTCGGAGAACCTGTACAGGTCCATGTTGCTCACCACCAGGTTGTTGTATATGTCCCATAGAACATGCCCGAACATGTCTTTCCTGACGAGTGACCCCGCACCGTAATGCGAAAGGGTGTTCCTGTACCACATGTTCGGATTCGCCGTGACAGGATACTTCCTGCCGTTCGCAATATACGCCATCCAGAGATTCTCGCAGAAGCTGGATGGGTAGTCTATGTCATCGTCCACCGTGACTATTGCATCTTTCGGAAACCTGATCAGGGATGGTATCAGCTTCTTGTACGGCTTCGTGTCATACTTAACCCAGTTTATCTCGAACAGACGGTTTTCGTTCTGAAGGTCGACGAGTTCTTTCGGAAGTTCAACCGTCTTTTCTGGAAACTCGTCGGTTGAAAGATTCAGCACTATTCTGTCTGGAACTACTGTACCATTAAAAATACATTTTACGACATCTGCGACATTTCCTATTCTCTTTTTCCACGATGTCATCGAGACAATGAGACGTTCCGGTATCCTCGTCCTGTCCCTTATGTTCAATATCCTGATGTATAGATTATTCAACTTCGCGTTCTGTATATTGACAAAACAAAGGGATTCCTTATCTGAGGACTCGGTCTGCTCGGTGTACGACATCCTGTGGTATACGTCAAACACGTATGATACGGGGACATTGCTGGCGTTCATCTTGTACTTCAGGAACAAGTCGTCTGAGGTTATCGTCCGCATCATCATGGGGATGTCCCGTTCCGATATGTCAAGCAGTCTCGGGGGTATCAGCGTACCACCGCCGGTTGTGGCAAGGAGATCAAAGGATGGTTTGCATGGCGTCAGCTGAAGCCTCCACCTCCCGTATTTTTCGGCAAGCCCAAAATTGTCGTACACTATCCTCCTGCACCTCCTCGACGAAACGCACTTTTTGAACATGCGATAGTTGTCCCAGAGGAGTTGTACAGTATTCTCCATATATATCAAGTCATCATCAAAGAGGATTATCGGCTTATTGCGGTACTTCTTCATGACATAGAAATACTTCTTGTGTGATTTTAAATCGAGATCGCACTGAAGAATCTCTATTCCATTATTGTCAATGAACCTTCTGAGATTATCATTGATGTATTGTACATCATCCCTGAATATTGTAATGACAATCTTGAACGTACAGTCGCATGACTGCTTGAGCAGCGACTTCAACGTGTTCAGAACGTTGTTGCCGGAAAGCCTGCCCCTCCATGTCGTAAGTGATAGCACGACATCGAAGTCAGCCATGCCTGCTCCATCTGAAGTTCTTGTCATTTCTTAAGTTCCCTATAACCAAATACCCGATTCCGGTTCCGCTCTTCCATCTTGCGTAGTCGAGACTGAGCTGATCCCTGTGGGAGTGCTTCCTTATCTCTTCAGCCCACATGTCATCAAGTATTATACAATCTTTTTCGTTGTGTCTCCTGACTGTTATACCGGTTTCAGCCAGACCATAGTGTTCGGGAAACCCATCATTCCTGTAACCCTTCATCTGGGGCTCGACGACGGACGGGATGTCCTTCTTCAGATTTAATACAACACTGGCTTCGTTGTAGATACAATCCCTGACAGGATGACGTCTCGTATAAAAACTATATTTTTCGAAATCGACAGTCTTCAGGAACTTGGAAATATCACATAGTATTTCAATGTTTCCGTCAACCCATACGGAAATGTCATAATCGGAAAGAAATCTGTGCGGAAGAATCTTTAAAAGTCTCTGTTTCTTCACGTTAGAATAACAGCCAAGTTCTTTTGGAATATTTCGTATGTTCCAGTTTTCGCAGTCGTACGCGAGATTCTGGTTGTCCGTGAAGCATACGAAGTCAATTCCCGGATCCGAAGGATTCCTGAATTTCCGAAGTTTGTCGTATTCTCCGGTTATACAGGTGTATACAACGGTTTTCACCATGGCTTCGTTCTGTAAAATTCAATGTCAAAACATATCTTGTGGCGGAGACGTTTCGATATAACTAAATAATCAATAAAGAAGGATGTAAAACGCTCAATTGCAAATGAAATCGTACGCTTGTCCTCGTCAGGCTTGTCCTTTAGTGTGTTCCATGGATCAGCCCAGTCAAGAGCCTTCTTTATTAGTCCGGAAATGAACCCGAAGTATTCCGCGAACAATTCTTTTCTCATGACGAACATGTTGCATTGCTTGAACACCTGCATGGGGTCGTTGAAATACGCATTTGCCATGACATTGACTTTTTCGGGGAGAATATTGATTAGATATTTGAACAGCTCGATATCGTGATTTCTGTTCATCGAATACTGCCTGAGCATCGAGTACGGAAAAATGTTCTTGTTCGACGAGCTGATTATGTCGAAGTTCTCGAAGTCCGCAATGTCGCGCTCATGGAAGAACCTCCTATAGTGGCATGTGCAGATGTAGTCCGGATTCCCTATTTTCTCATAGTTGTCAAAGAGCCAGCCCATACCGGTCATCTCGCCTATGTACGGATTCAACCTTCCGTTGTCTCCGTCATTGTATATTGGTTTTGTTATTTCATGGAAATCATTCTGTTGGTCATATTCGGAGCCACAGTTTATGACGAATAGTCCGTCTGTTCTGTTTATCCTGTCGATGCAATCCTTTGTCAGGTAGTTGTATGGACTCTTGTGGTTGTAAATGAAACACGCAGTCTTCAATGTACTCACTTAATTTCCTCCACCGAAATGTCGTTCCTGTTGTGCTCCTTGAAAACACGGTTGAACATATCGAGGTCCGTAAGGAAATCGCATTCCGAAGCTTCGTGGAACGCGTCGTCCTGATTGTACTTTCTGTCGTAGCATTCCTGATATGTCTTGTTGCGAAAGTGCCACAGCTCAACCGGCTGTTCGCCGATCCTGGACATCTCGCTTTCCTTCATCATCCACGGCTTGACTGCGGTCTTTCTATTTGGGAACACATAATTTGGAAGAACTATTCCGTCCCCATCCATGATGACGATGTGTGGATTGAAGAACCTGACGGACGAGCCCATCTTCCTGAAATTGATAAAGATTTTTCCAAGTGGGGAGAGTGTCCTGCTGCACATCTTAAACCTATCCAACACCGAGTAATTCCCATTCTCGGCAAAATCAAGTCCGTTGTCGCCGAAAAGCCTCCAGTTGACGTAGATTATCTCGGAGTCGGCATACCCCCCAAGCCACTCATCCACCTTTTCTCCGGACTTTATGTGAAGAAACTCGTCTATGTCGAGGAATGTAGCGAAATCGTACCTCTTGTGGTTATTCAGTATGAACGTGTTGTAGCACGGATTCTGCATTCTGTGACCATCGCACTCAAGAAGATGCACATTCGGATATATTACATCGGATTTCCCATATCTCCAATTGTTCTGGAATATGAATATCTCGTCAAAACCGATGTCAAGATGATGGTCAACCCACTCTTTCAGGTAGTTGTCCTCATTTTTCGCTATTGCCACCAACGCAGTCTTCACGACCAATCTCCCCTTTCATTTACTCCTATTGGTTTGAATTCAAGGTGCTCCTCTACCGGAACTTCCTTTATCATGTTCTTGGTAATGAGATTCTTATAGCACCAGTAGTTGAAAACCCTCTCTACCAGAAAACAAATCGCCCTCTTCTGGTAGTTGTCCCTGCCGGTAAGATCTATCCGTCTTTCAAGGTCGAAGACTATCGGAAACACAAACTCACACCACATGAAGAACAGTCGTTTCTTCATTATAAACATATTGCATGGGGCAAAGTTGGTTGTATGCGTCAAGAGATAATCCCTGAAATCGTTCCCGAATCTTAAGTCATGCTCGCGAATCACGTCAACACAGGTCTGCAAATCGGCAATGTTGTGGTATATGCTGTACTGCTCGGCGAGAGTGGTGTTCGTATTTGAGAAAACCGGCTGGGCAAGTATCATGTCCATGTCTGCATAGTCAAGAATCTGATCTCTCGGAAAAAACCGTCGATAGTGATTGAAACCTATGAAATCGGGGTTCTGGATTCTGTCGTAATTTTTCCATGCCCAATATATGCTCGTCAACTCGTTCAACGTTCTATTCTTGCCAGAGATATTGTTCCCGGTGTCGTCCGGTATGAGATGAGTCGAGGACCAGCCGTCGTTCAACGAGTGTCCTCCGTTTATCGGTACATATATGTCTTCGTTTTCTTCAAGAAGAGTTTTTAGCTCTTTCGTCGGAGAATAGAAAACGTTAACGATTATCTTAAGCGACCTACCCATCGAACACTTCATGATTTTCAGTCGATTCCTCTTCTTGTTGTGTCCTATGACGATGTTTCCAATATTGTTTTCAAGACAAAGATCAATTATTTTCTTTGAAAGACAATGAAATTCATATTCAAGTTTGTTCCGTTTAAAAGTCAACCGTGTCTTCCGCGAATTCTTTCAAGTAGCTCTTCGAACAATTCCCAAGCCCTGAATGCGCACTTATGGCAAAGGTGAATCCTTTGACCTGCTGATGCCCCGCTTCCGGAAACCATCTGAAAAAGGTGTGTGTCGTTGTGCATTTCCTCCTTGGAGAAGTACTTGATTTCCTCACCGCACATCTGACATTTCATCTTGGATGATGTGTCAAGATTTGCACAAACGATATTCTCCTTTGTCGACATCCCCGTCAGGTTGCATATTGGGTCGTCCTTGTTCCGGTTATCGAAAAAATTGCACTTCTCGCAACACTTGCTCTTATCCTTACTTCGCTTGTTCTTCTTCACAAACGTCTTCTTTCTCGCTCTAGGGGATCCTTCTCAGGTGTTCTGGATATTTTCGCCGTTCCTGAGGTCTTCGAAGCAAGAAGGTGCGATTTCCCAGAGTTTTTTAAGGATTTCGTTCGCGAAGTCTCGGATTTCATGTTGTGCTCTTTTCGAGAGCCTGAGCTTTAGAAAGTTGCGCCATGCCCTGAAGTCCGCCGTGACGAAGATTTTCGTGCCACATGCGTTCGGGAGTACGTACCTTGCGATTTCGTTCCTATATCCGAGTTCTTGGAGTTTACCATATGCCTCCCACGCTTTCGACATTGCATCACTATACACCTTGTTTGCTTCATCGTTTCCAATTATCTCCTCCGGAACAACAAAGGATGGTTTCTTCTCGTTGACATATCTTTGGCTTCTCTGAGAATACGAAAAACCAATCCTGTGCCTGACCAACTCGTGTGTCAGGACACGTGATACGCCATTTACCTCGAATGACGCCGAAGCGTGTTCGACGCAACTCTCATGACCGGACTTGATGATGGCGGAAATCATCTTCCTCGCCCCATCGAGCTCCTTTGGAATGGAGTCGTAGCATGTCGAAGCCGCCCTTGCTATGAGTGTTTCTGGATATGGTGTATGTGAGACTAATTCAATTTGCATATATCATATTGTAGCAATTTCAAGAAAAATAGTCAAGAAAAAAGTCCACGGCGTAAACCGTGGACTACGGAAAAGCCGAGGTTTCGTTTATCAGAGAACCGAGATTTTCTTCGGTTCAGAGACTTCTTCAGCTTTGAGAGGAATCTTAATCGTCAGGATTCCATCCTCGTTCTTCGCCTCAATCTTGTCGATGTCGGCCCTGTCAGCTAGCCTAAGGCTGAATGTATAGGACTGGGACGAGATTCCGTGATGAACCATCGATTCATTATCCTCCTCAATCTTATTCTCGCTTCCACACCTGACGGTGAGAATTCCGTTCTGAACTTCGACCCCAACCTCGTCCTTCTTGAACGGGGTAGTAACGACCTCGAGCTTATTCCCGATTACGTGACCCTTCTCGTCCTTATAGGTGTAGAGGTTGTGTGGACGGTTGATTATGCTCAGCCCACTGTTCTTGCGACCGTTGAATAGGTCTCCAAACATTGCGTTCATCGACTTGAACATGTCGTCAAAGTCGTTGAACCTATCCATGATTCCGTTTTTTGTGGTAGTTATGTCAAACATATGACTTACTCCTTTGTTACCTTTTTTTTGTTTTTGCATGAACGGAGCGGATTATTCCTGAACCATCCATACGAAATATCTTAAATCATTAAATCATTCAAGCCCATCGAGGATGTCGTCAATCTCCGTATTAGACACCCCAGCATCACCAGATTCTGACTTTTCGGGGTCTTGCGTTTTCACCGCCCCCAAGTCGTCACCAGAATCACCCCCAAGAATGTCGTCAATTTCATCGTTCACGTGAGCGATCTCAGTTTCAACCTCCGTCTTTGCAACGTTTTCAACCACGACATCTTGTTTTTTGTCCCGGGTTGATGCTGCAAACACGTCGTCAATATCTTCCTGTGGGACGGAGAGCTCCTCCTGACCATAGTATTTGCGGTAGAACGACTGGAGCTCCTCCTTCGTGTTGGAAGTGTAGAACTTGTCGTCGAAATCGAAGGTGTCAATGAGTTCCTTGGTGATTTGGGGAATGTTGTAAGCCTTGCGTCCGAACGCCATCTGGGTGATTTTCCTGACGTTTGCCACATATTCCTTCGGGGTACCAGCATAGCGAACTTCTGGAACCGTCTCCACGCGGATGAAAAGATCAACAGCGTTCTCGCCATTGAAGACCTCATACGGATGCCCCTCCTTCGATGCGAGATAGGATTTTGTTTTCTCTTCCTGGACTAATTTGTCGAATCGCTCGAACTCATCCTTGTTGGTGAAAACCAGGACCTTGAGCTTTCCATTGTTGAAATTGCGCTCATGTTCCTTATCCCACGCGTTCGGATCGTCAATGACATAGACAGGAACGCACGCACGGAACTTCGACTTGAGCGCATTGAACCGCTGCATTGCAATTTTATCCTGTTTTCCGGAAGCCTTGTACGCAGCCATAGCCTCATTGGCTTTTCGGCAAATCGGGCAGTTGAGTGTCTTCTTGTTTAGCTTCTCGTTAAAAACGAATTTCTCGTCGTCATATTTCACGTACTTTGTCGCCGGGCAGACAACAGTGTCGTCTACAATTTTATGCCCTTTGTCGTTCATCCCCCAGTGGTCGTGGATCTGCTGCACGAAGTATGGTTCGGTCCGATCGTTTTTGGACGGCTGGCGATACCAGACAAGACGGAGCCTGTACTGCTCATTCTCCTTGTTTGGTTTGAGAAAGTAGCTCGTGAACGACTTGTTCCCGCTCTGCCCCCCTTCGTTACGAGATGGAAGGTCCGCCGTTTTCATGAATGTGCACATATTTGGTTATTTCCGTTTTGATGAGTATGATTTTTTGATTTTACACCTATAGTATAACAAAAACCGTTTTCAAAGTCAACATATTTTTCGTCTTCATTGTATTTCTACTGTTTTTTCTTCTCGATTATCCTTTCGATGAATGAAATCGGCTTTACCCGCTGACACTTGAACATGAGGAAAGCCTCCTGTATGTCATGGTTCAATTCTCCAGAAATTTCAAGGATGATGCGCAGCTCGTCCTGGTTTATTTTGTCTAGCTTCTCGAATATCTTGTCGAAGTTCTGGATGCTCGCGATGAAATGCTTCGATATGCGTCCCGACATGTATTCATAACCAAGCCTGTTCTCGCGGATTAGCCTTCCGATGAATTTGGATGGCGTAGTGTCGTCCTCGATGCACCTGTCCGCAATATACTCGGCCGTCTTGACATACCTTGCATAAATCCTCTTGTACTGCTCGAATACTTTGAGATACTCGGCGTACCTCTTGAAGTTCTCTGATTTCAAGAGTTCTCTTCCGTCCTGTATCCCGAGTTTGAGAACACAGAACTTTATGTATTTGTTGTGGTCTATGCCGAACTTCCACACGATGTCGGAAAGCCTGTTGAACCACTTCATGTTCTTGGAGTAATATACGGACGTTCCGACGCGTTCGAACGGGATCGGAAAGACGACCATCGGATCTGTCTTCTGTCGGTAATATTTGTAATACCTGACAAGTATTTCAGGCTCCGGCTTTTCTCGAACAGGCGCGTTTGGCATACCGCTTCCCCTTGATTGTTATTCTTATCTTGTCGACGAGACCTTTTGTGAACACGTAGTCATAGTTCCTGTACAGGGTCTTGAACACCTCCAATGCGTCTATGTCATATTCCGCTTTCAATGATTCAATGAGAGCCGCATCGTTTGCTATAACGGTAATGACCTGCTTGAGCATGAGTTCACTGCTTGACGGTTCGAGGTCTGGATATTTCTCCGACAGTTTCGAGAGTATGAAGCCGTCATCCATTCTGCGAAACTGTTTGTCGCTCGTGTAGTAGAACCCGTTTCCTTCCGAATTGAAGTCGAGGTCTGCATTCGCTTCTGCTTCAGCCATGTCAAAGTTCCTGTATTGTACTCTCGATTGACGAGAGGTTTGCCGTTATGCGATCCGCTTCGGAACTGTCGTTTGTACCCGTGTCGGCAAAGGTCGCATCTGTAAGAACAAGTGAGTCGGGGTCGAGCCGGAACTGTATGACCTTTCCGGGCGTTCCAAGGCGATTCTTCGCAATTCGCATATTCACGACACCGTGTTCCCTGTCGTCGTCGCTCTGGAAAAGCATCCCGATGAAGTCGGCCGTCGCGGCTGTTCCGTTTGACTCGGAGATGTTTTCGAGGTTGATGTCCGTGTTGTTAATACCAGAACGGTTGGCCTGGGACGCGGAAATAACGGGGACTTGATACTTGTACGAAAGCGCACGAAGCTGTTCTACAATTTGCTTTACAGAGAGGTATGTGTTGTCCTGTTTCGTGGACGGAACAAGGAGATTCATGTAATCGACCACAAGCGCGTCGAACTTGACGCCCTTCTCGATGAGCTTGTCAAGGTAGACTTCGATGTCTATCACACGCTTCGTGCTCGGCGGGTATTCTTTGATGATCAGGTTTGCGTCTGGGTGATTCTTGTAAAAATCCCTGATTTTCTCCTTGGATGAATTCGCCGTATACTTCAGCCTGTTGATGTTGTCGTTCGTGATCGCCGAGTCGAAACGCATCCCATATACGTTTTCGGACATTTCAAGCGATATGACGACAACTGATTTGTTCTGCTTCAGTAGATTCACCGTGATATTCGAGAGGAACAGGGATTTTCCGAGACCGGGCTGACCGACGAAAATCGCGAGCATGCGACCATCTTTGAGAAATCCTCCGTTTGTGTACCTGTCAAGACCATCCCATCCGGTCGATATTTTCGCCTCTGGGTTTTCGATGTATTTCCAATGGCGTTCCTGTCCAACTTCTGAAAAATAATTCAAACCGAGGTCGTCGTCCTGAAGAGAAGTCTTCTGGATTTTCTCAAACCGTTTCAGGCACTTCTCGACGTTTCCCGTCTTCGTGATTTCGGCCACATTGTCCGAAATGGCAAAATAAAGACCCTTTTCATTGATGTACTTCTCAACGTTCTTGTTCGCGCAGACGTCGTTCACCGGTATGTCGAATCCGTCAAGAGACATCAGACATGCGTTAAGTTCTGAACTTTCTTCCGGTTTTCCGTCTTTTTCGGCCTTTCTGCTGATTAGCATCTGCATGGTCTTTGTCGTTGGAATGGTCGTGTACTTTCCGAAGTACCTGATGGCAAGATCGACAATTGAAGCCATACCCCTGTTCTGATCGAACCACCTGCGATCGAATATCTCGGACATTATTCCAAGCCAACGTTTGTCCGTAAGCGAACGTTTGGTGATTATCTTCTCGATGACATCGTATGTGTAGTCGTAGTCTTTCAATTCATCCTCTTTTCTCAAACCCAGTCTTGATATCCGTCTTTGAGAACCTTTACGCCAGAACCCACATGGTATCCGGGTTTTGTATACGAGTGAAGCATCCCGTCGACCGCGGCCTGCGCACCCCCAAGAGATGTCTTGAGCCTTCCGTTCTCACCCTCAAGTCTTAAAACCATTTCATGGAGTTTGGTGTTTTCGGTTTCAAGTGTTTCGATACGTCGTTCAAGTTCTTGGTTTGAAATCCCAGAATGGAGAGTTTCATCCTGTTTCTTTGATGTGGCTTCGAGTTTTTCAACCCTGCTTCTGAGAATGTCGCGCTCAACAACAGATTCTTCAAGTTGTCTCTTGAGTTCGTCGATTTCCGCGTCCTTTTCAAACTCCTGGAGGGAATTTTCTTTCTCGGCTATGTCAAGATACGAGTCTAGCGACGCGGACTCTGTAATGTGTCCAGAATCGGATGGGGGTGTGTCGACCTCCCGTTTCGGGATGTCGGCGTCAATCGCGAACGCATTGTTCTCCCGAACCTGTTTCGGTGGTTTTCTGTATGTCTTTCGCGCCATGTTATCAGACTCCAAGTTCGTCTAGTTCCTTCTCCATGCCATTTGAGTACGACATCATTTCTATAGACTTCTTGTTGAAATCCTCAATGAATGTGTCCCAAATCTTCGGGTCGGATACAAGTTCCCTGTATGTGATCTTCTTGTCGGAATAAGACTTGCAGATATAACCCCCACGAACCTGTTCAAGAAAACCGAACTTGACGGCATCTTCGATAAGACCGTCATAGCGTGACACACCGGAAGTAAAATCGATGTAGACCTGAGCCTGGAAACACGGCTTCGCACAACGGTTCTTCGTGGAGAAAAATTTCATCTTGTTCCCTTTGTAGAAACCGACGTTGTCTGCGTCGGTTTCTCTGCCAGTCAGAAATTCCGTGTCGGAAGACTTGACCATTAGCTTCTCGCACTGCAGAATCACGTGACTTGCAAACTCGATTCCGCGTCCACCACCCATGAGCTTTATCTTTGATGCGAACATTGCGGAAGGATCTTGATACTCGTGGTTGACAACAAGAAGAGTTGCATTGCTGCGAACGACCTTCATCATGAGGACGTTCATGAGATTGTTCTTCATTTTTGCCGTGAGACCCATGTCCTGAACCATTTGATCTTTGTTGACGGCGTCTTTGACCAGTTTCTCCGACTTCAGCGCACCAAGCGAGTCAAGAATACACATTGCTCGAATGTTGTCGTTTTCCTTTGGATCCTTCAAAAACTCGTCCCTGGCGGTGACAAGTTCATCGTAGACCTTTATCATCTGAACCCCACATTCCTCAATCGAACCAACTGGGATGTGGATTATCTTTGTCATGTCGACACCAGCCTGCTTGAACGTGTTGACTAGACTGCCACCCTCTGAATCGAAAATGTAGCCGACGTCAATTCTGTTTTCCTTCAACGCCGCAATCATCGTCTGGGCGGCAATCAGGGATTTCCCCGATTGGGACAAGCCGAACAGGGTCGAAATCCGTCCGACAGGAAACCCCTTGTGGATATCGCCGGTTATCACGCGGTTTATCGCATATGAACCCGAGTCGAGATATTCCGACACGTTTGCATATATGGAGTCTTCAAGGGTTTCCCCGCCGGTTGCCTTCTTTATGTTTCTCAGCACGTCATTCAGTTTCATATCTAGTTTCCATTCAATTTCTTCAAAATTATAGCATATTCACATTTGGAAGTCAAGGTGTTTTCTTGATTTCTCCTTTCTTCCTCAATTTCTTCAGTCTGTAGTAGCTCTTAGACCTCTTCCACCTGCTGAAGAGGTAGACGATTCCAAGTGCAGTGTTCAAGTATGCGGCAGCTCTTGTTTCCGTCATAATGGACATCTTGTCAATCCAGTCGGGATCGTCTATGAACGCGAACCTATTCTTATCTATGAGGTTCTGGACTATCTCGTTCTTGTGTATACACGAAACCTTGTGTCCCCTCACCGGCTTCACGATGTGGAAATATGAGTTAATCACCCTCAACATCCTGTGAAGCTCCCTGTACGACACGGTCATCGGGTTGACCTGTCTCATCACGCTGAACATGAGATTTACCGGATCGGTCGGTTGGTGGATATTCTTCGACAGTACGACAAGTGTGTTCTCGTCAATCCTGTACGGGAAGGTAAGCATCGTTGAGAACATGGACACAATCCTCTGCGTCACGACCGGAATCCTGGTCACAAGTTCAGAATAGTAATAGTTGCCCTCGTCGGTAAGAACTCCAATCCCATACACTCGTGAAACGACAATCCTTGAGTGCACCCGGTACTTCTTTTTGTCATCCCTCACCTTGAATATCGAGATAAAATGCGCATGGGGGAAGACCGCCGGATTTTTTTCCAGAGTGTGTTGGTAGATTGTTGCTTCCGGTTTTGGAATATCAGGATATTCAAGGCGCGTGTTCCCAATTGTCCAGATATGGGTAGGAGCCGATATTCGCTCGTCGTTCCACTTCACTTCACGAATCCCTTCCTGAGAAGCCACATCTTCATCATGACAGAGTCAATCGCGTGACTTTCGAGGAATCCGACATCGGCAAACTCTTTCGGGTTTCTCGTTCTCTTGACAAAGTCGTTTATGTCCTTCTCTGCCGTATTGTCGTCAAACCACCTGAAATATCCGAAATTATACCTCTTGTCAAGAAGCGAATTAGCCATAGCCCTCAGTCCGGGGGTATCGTTGTCGAAGCTGAGAAGAATTCTGTGTCTCGGATAGCGCTTCCTGATTATCTCCAGTTGATGATCAGTCATCGTCTTTCCTCCAATACATACCGCGTTCGGAACGAAGAGGCTGTCATACACACCCTCCATCACGACGATATACCCGATGTCCATGCGGATATTGTCAAGACCATACACCATTTTCTCCGTGTTTTTCGGGAAGACATACTTCAGTCCTGACTTGCTGTGACGCTCGAAGTCGTTGAGCTGAAAATAGCAGTCGATTCCGTTTATCTTCCATGGTATCAAGATATATTCACACCCGGACTTGGCATAATATGAATAGAGCTCCTCCTTCAAGAACGGCGCCTTCAGGACAAGTCTTCCATTTAGGTATTCCCTCGCCTTGTCACTAAGAGGTTGTTTCCACTTCGGATTTACGACATTCCTTATCTCGGACAAGACCCCATTGCGGTTCTCCTTGTCACAGACAGTTGAAGAAACATTTCCGAAATGGCGACCGTCATAGATGCGACGTACATACTCTGAATGAAGAGTACCGTAGTCGTCTCCGGAAAGGATTTCAAGGAGTTTCATCCCGGTACAATTGGCGTCGCAGTTGAAGCAGTGGTATGAACCTGTCCGAAGATAATAATATCCGCGTTTCTTCATCGAGTTCTTCTTCGAATCTCCACAGAGCGGACAGCGACACATTATCTTGTCGCCACTCCGTACGCTACCCTTAGGGAGGTACGAAATTACCTTCTCGTTCAGCCAGTCTCGGAAATCAACGGAAATCATCAGATGACATTATAGCATATTTCAGGAGGAAATCAACCGTCTTTTCATTTTTCCCTCTTTTTCGTCAAGACGTTTACCGAGCCTTACATCGGCTCTTCCCATTGAGGAAACGGTGCGAAGGGTTGAGTTTATAGCCTCGAAGTTGTCGTTTTCTATCTTCAAACACTTTCCCCATTCCCAGCACTTCAAATTTATCGTGCAGTAGCCGTTTTTGATGAAATCCCACGTCCTGACATAGAATGTCGATTTTGTGTTCCTGAATTCGGTCTTCTTCGGATCAAAACTCCCAATAAGGACGGGATTTGACGATGCGAGCACATATTTCCATTCACCATTGACAGTCTTGAACCGTATTTCGGCAAGATACCGCGAGAGAAGCCATTCGAGTCCGGTCTTGTTCTTCTTTACGATGTTATGGGGGTCTGGAAGAAACACCCTGTCTTCCTTCCTCAATTTTTGAATGTTCTCGGCTATGTTCTCAAGAATGCCCATGGTTTATTTCACCATCATGAACGAGTAGATGTTTACATTGAAAAAAGTTCCGTTCTGTCCGGTCTTCTTGACTTTTGAAACGAGAACGGGGAATTCCTTCGCAAGCTCGACGTGGATTTCGTCCGAAGGAACCATGTTTAGGATGTTGAGCCGACCAAAATCGAGAATCACTTTCCTGTCACCAAGAGAGCCGTAATTCAACATTCCGAGTTCAAGTGTGACCGAATTGGCAAGATCGTTCCCTTCGTTTCCAATCTTAGCAAACACCGTGTTGTTTTGCATGTCATCTTCCGTGACAAGGTAGATTCTTGCAGAGGACGTGTCGCTGAAGATGAACGAGTGGGAATTTATTGAGCGGATCTTGTCTGAACTTGTCGTGAGCTCAAGTTGGGGGGCGAGTTCATGCCTCACCTTGGTGCCGATGAAATTCTGTATGCGATCCTCATCGACCGTGGCGAGTTTCGTCTTGAATTTTTTTGACTCAACCCTAATGAACGGCTTGTCGTAGAACAACTTTACTCCAGCGTACCCTTCACTTCCGTAGAGATCCTTGATTGTCGTGAGAATTTTCGTGAGCATTGAAAGATCGCCTACACAGAAATCGATAGGAACATCCGATACAAGAGCATTCGACGTTAATTCGCATTTCGAGAAATCGTTCTTGGCACAAACGGTAAGCCCACAATCGTTTATCGAGAATTTCACGCCATCCGACATCCTGTTAAGAGACTTGATGATGTCGCATACAATCAGAAAGTCAGCTATTTTTATTAATGTTTTTGCCATTTTAATATACCGTAATTCACATTCCACGCTGAGGACGTGGCATCTATCTTGCGAGTTTTGTGTATAATTTCTTTTTTTCTTCAAGGACAATTATATCACAAAAAGACAAAAAAGTCAAGTTTGTTTTTTTTTTCATATGGACTACATTTGAAGCCAATGTATTGTTTGGGGATACAGAAGTTACAAAAAAAATAACGAGAAAGATGCCAGGTCTTTTAGCCTGGCATCGAGTTCACAGGTTGGAAGATTATGTGTATGGTGAATCACTACTTGTCTTCTGTTCAATGAAAGTGTCAACTACACACCGACTGAAGATGGCTGCGTTTCCTCGGCTGAAAATTATGAAAATTATTTCTTCTTTTGGTTTTCGTTTTTCATTTGATGTATTGACTTGTAACCCCTGAACATCTTTCTTGGTTTTTTTGTTTTTGAAGAAAGAAAAGCTTCTTTTGGACAACCAAATTTCAAGAAGAATTTCTTTGGTACAATTTCACATATGTATATTTTGTGTTTTTGCCACATCCATTTTCTATCCGTTGAAAACGATCTAGCCTGAATATTGAATGTGCCTTTTGTGTCTATCCATACTTGACATTCTTCATTGTCAAGATTTTCGTACTACACCTTAAATTCTTTCGCAAGTGCTTTATATCCAGATGGTTTGAAGATAACAAGAAAATCAGGGGAATAAATATGTTCTCTAAAAAGAGATGATTTTTTTCCATTTATATCAACGTAAACTTCTGGTTCGAAGAGTTTGAAACTTTTGGGTTGGTATGAATAATCTTTTATTATCTAAAGAGAAACGGCTTCATCCAACCATTTTAGAAAATCAACTTCTTCGTTTGAATCGACATTCAAATATTTTTTGTGCGTCTTGTCTAAATACAATATCTGTTTTCTTCTGTTTTTCCCCATCATGTTCAATAGCATAGTTCTTTTAAGACGAGTATTTTGAATATTTTCTTTTATATTGTTCTTTTCTCATCAAAACACACAGATCTATTGTCGGTTTTTGTCATCTATATCTATTTACAATAAAATTGACGAGAAAGCGGGGTGGACACCCCCCCTGCTGTTGGCGTTCTAACGACGTCTGCCAACCAGGTTTAGCCGACCGTGAAATTGTACTTCAATGACTTCCGGACAAATCCCTCCTTGACATCTTGTTGTGGGCAGACCAATATCTCACATATTCAGAAACCACCCTTTCGGGGAGCATTCCATTCACGTTTAGAATTTCACGAAGTGTCCCAAAACCGAGACAAACAACCTTTCTTCCAAGATACGAAAACAATCTCTTGTATGTCTCGTGATCGTCGACGCTCATGAAGTAGTAAAGAAGAGTGAGATACAGCTTAACCTCCTCCTCGAGTGTCACATATATGGTGTTTTCCGGTACTGTGTTTATTTTCAGTTTTCTCGCCCTGTACCAGAACTTTGGTATTATGTTAAATGGGACGAAGTGTTCAGCCTTGGGAAATACGACGGAACGATATTTGACAACCTCGAGATATGTTTCCAGATATTGGTTCGTGACTGGAAAACATCTTCTGAAATCCCCGGTTCCGAGAATTTCTCCTATTCTTGAAAAACAGCCTTGACTCTCCATGAACCGTAATTCACAAATAGAATAAACTTTGTAAAGGTAGACTTTAACTGGGTTATACACAAACCCTGCATCTGCTGGCTTGATAGCATCACAGTTACATTTTTAGATATTTTCTCATGATGTTCAGACTTCCATTCACAACAGCATTCAAGACTTTTCCAGTTGAATCTTTGAACAATTATATCTCAAAAAGACAAAAAAGTCAAGTTTGTTTTTTCCACATTTCTTCATAATTTTCAGCCGAGGAAACGCATCCATCTTCAGTCGGTGTGTAGTTGACACACCACACATCACACAGAAAACCCGATATCCATCCCATACAACACCCGTAAATATTCCCATGGCAATTTCAAAAGACACACTTGACACCATAAGGATCTCGGAGCTTCCCTAGGCTACAGGACACGCCGACGGCGACCTGCTCGTCGTCACGGGAGGGGAAGACTTCGTGACGCGCAAGGAGACGGTCAGGAACTTCACCCGGAACAACGTCACGCTCGACGGCGACCAGACCATAACGGGCAGGAAGACGTTCTGGCCGGGGGGGGTTGAGCTCGGCAAAAACGCGACGATGACATGTGAGCTGCCGGGCAACTGCCCGGACGCAAGCGTCGTGAACGCGGGGTTCGTCAGAGACAATTTCGCAAAGAAAGAACATACACATACACGAGATGAAATCACGGATCTAAATGGTCTTGATGACGTGTATTCCAGGCTTGACCACAAGCACCAACTTCAGGACATAAACGACATCGACAAGCTAAATCTGGTTTACAGCAAACTCGACCACAAGCATAAGGCTGAAGACATAACCGATCTTGGAGAGTTTGGAGATGGGAGATATTCCAAACTCGACCACAAGCATAAGGCTGAAGACATAACCGATCTTGGAGAGTTTGGAGATGGGAGATATTCCAAACTCGACCACAAGCATAAGGCTGAAGACATAATCGGTCTCACGCAGAAAATCAAGGACGACACGAGCTCCCTCTACGCGCCAAAGGAGCACAACCACGACTCGAGGTACGTCCGCGTCGCCAAGGATCTCAGCAAGCTCACTGACAAGGTTGGGTCAGAAGACGTCGTCTACATCAACCACAACGGTGTCGACATGAAAATGGATTTGGCGAAGATCATCTACGAACCACCAGAAGGCGTTACGTCTTTGAATGTCTATGTCTCAACAAATGGAAATGACGAAGAGGCATCAAAGCACATAACATCGGGTGGCACTTAGGGAGAAATCGACAGAAAGAACAATCCATATCGAACATTGCAGAAAGCGATTGATGATATGAGCAAAGTCAGATCATCTAGTTCTGGATTCACTTTTCAGATCAATGTTCTACCTGGAACTTATGAAATTAATTAGGAAATCTATATTAGACATCCAGACTGTACAAGACAAAGTGATAATGTTTTAGCAATCAAAGGACCGCCTGTTGATGTTAGAAATGGTGAAGAACCAAAAGTTATTTTCGATTTTAAAAATTTTGTATGTAGAAAAGAAAAAGTAGATGAAAAAGGAAACATACTATATGAATATTTAGACTCATCTAAAACACCGTCTGAAGATGAGATAATTCAATATCACCGAAAATATGAATCATATAATGTAATTACTTCATCTTGTTATGCATTAATCGATTCCATAAAATTCACGAATTCACTTTGTGGTAACATTCCTTACAACATGTATGACGAACATGATAAAGACGATAAGTTAAAGTGGCTCAGAAATACATATTGTGGTGTGTTTTGGGCTAGATATGACATAATTCTGTCATAGTGTATATTCAGTAATGCAACAAGAAACTCTATAGAAGGATGTGTAGCAACAGTAGAAAACTGTAAGTTTTATAACATGACGACAGCTATTGAAGTAACACAAGGTGGAAGAACAACTTTGTTTAGGCATATATATTTTGATGTATATTATTTATTTGGTGGAACATCTTCTGAAATTCATTGTTCTATACATAAAACTGCTAAGACATTTTTTCAAGGGATAATACGTTCTGATGGAGCTTGTTTTTATTTAAATGGTTCTATAATGTTTTTCTATATTCAAATAGACGAAGAACATCTAACACAAGAAAGTGTTTTGCAAGATCCAAAATATTTCCAATTTAATGTTCAATCAAGATGGAAAGGTTAGAATACCAGTTACACAAACATGGATGGCAAGAAGGCTGTTAGATTCGAAAATAAGATAATTAACATCGATAATAAACGAACTACTGTTTAGAATGGTGAAACACAATTCATAGATGAAAAAATTCTATCTACATATTTTTCGTTTAAAAAATGGAATGATAATTTTGTGTGGGATACACCAATAGGAAATATCTAAAAATGCCACACATTAAAGGTGTGGCAAATCAGCCAACATCAACGTGCTTAAAACCTGAAATCGGCATTTATAACTCCTATGTTGAGAAAAGGCAACCTTCTTCAGAGGTTGCCGTGAATCAGCATAAAATATTTTACAAAAAATGTTTAAAAACTACTCAGTTTTTTCATTTTAAAATATAAAAACTTTAGTCAATTAAATAAAACTGTATTTAAACAATAGTTTTTGACTATAGAATTTACTGAAAACTGCATTTTGGACATAATCCTGAAGCAGAAACCGATATTTCACTTTCGATTTTTTGATTTCTTGAAATGCTGATTTCCAGTTATCAAATCCAGATAGTGTTTGCTTCCATTGCTCATCTATTCTTTCATCTTTGATATTTGGATAGAACCAACTTTTTTCAAACTTTCTGTATCCTCTTCTTGCTATTTCAATTGATGAAGCAACCATGTCTGGAGTATTCTTGTTTCCATACATGATGTTTCCAATAAATGAGCTATAGCAAGGATTGACTTCAACTAAACTGAAGGGGTGCCTCCGGAGAATCCGCCAGGTGTCCGTTTCTGTTGTTGAAATGGCTGTCCCATCCCCTTCGCCACGAGGAACTTTCCGGGTTAGAGCCGGACTTGCTATTAGGCATTACAATATGGGACATTCTGATACGATTCCCACAACCAATATCAGAAAATATTTACGTTAGATCGTCGTCGCACTTCCTTATGAAGTCAAGTTGCTCCTCGACGAGATCGCGATAAAGGTTCGTAAGCGGTGAGAGGATCTGGTTCACGTCAATTTCGTCCTTTGCCAGCCTTGCCCCCGTTTCGAAAAGCATGTCATACGTCCTTTTGTGAAGATTCACCTGTTCTTCGAGAGGACGATTCCCGATGAGCTTGAGGATGAAGTCCACCTTTGTTTTGACGTTCTCATAAGCCAGCCTATTGGTGTCGGATGAGTATGTCTTCCTGAAGTATGAAAGTATCCCAGTTATCTTGGATGTCCACACCGAATCTTCCTCAAGAATGGACTGTTGTCGGTCGTACTCAAGATAAGCCTCCCGTATCTTGACCACAGTGACGAATCCCATCACGACGATCAGCAAAAACGAAACGGAGACAAGCACAGCAGGGTTCACTTTTTCTTTTCTTCCTTGAAAAGCGGGTTCTTGGACTGCACGATGTAGTCGCGCAGTGCGACAAGTGTCTTTGCGAGCTCCACTGACGACTCATCGATGCCAAGGTGAAGATAGTCGTCCATCTTTACATACATCTCCCAGATGAGAGCCCGAAGGTTCAGATCGTGTGACGACGCAAGGAGATTCATCTTCCAAAGAAACGCTCCGGCACGTTCCGTGTCTTCCTTTGCCGGCATCGGATAAGACACCTCGTCGCGTGGCGGGATGTTTAGGTTCTTCCTTATTTCTTCATCGGAGAGTTCTGGATGGCTGTCCTGCACGCTTTTTGGTTTCTCGTTTTCCATAACAATAGTATAACAAAAAAAGAATCGAAAGTCAACATTTAAATTAATTGATGTGAACTCTATGCCATGCTGAAGACATGGCATCTTTCTCGTCAATTTTTCTGTAAATATATTTCAAGGATTGAAGGTTATTATGCTTGACAAACACATCAGATATTGGGCAAGAATCGTTTCGGAATCGTATGAAAAGAATTGCAGCAAAGTTGTATCAGAAGAGAAATACGGGCTTACGCGCTACAGTGAACTAACAAAGAACATAAACGGAATAGTGTCGCCAGACCTGTACAAGAGAAGTCATGGCGAGACGAAAGATTTGTACATGGCCGACTTCCGCGTGAATACGACAGACACAGGTTCTCTCTTCCATTCATTCGGCGAACAGGTCAAGGGAATACCAGAAGGGATGATTTTTATCTACTTCATGTGCCTAAAGGATAGTGTGACGCTCAAGCGAATGTGCGACTATGTCAATTCGACATGCTCTGACGTACTGCCGAAGAAGTTCGAACCGTCGCAGTTTATTAAGATAAGCCCTGTCCGGGCGAACGGTGGACGAGAAATGGACCTCTATCTTACGCCAGATGGAGTGTACCAAAAAACGGAAGAATATCTCAGGGAGAACTTCCTTGCCACGAACGAGGAATACCGACCGTCTGGTCTGATGTACAAGCATGGAGACCACAAATACCTTTCGAGGTTGTTTTCAAGACATCCAAAAATCCTCAAGAACCTAGACAGTGGGAGCAGGTATCTCATCCTCTTCTACATAAAGGATACGTTGACTCCGTCTTCCGTGGTCAATGTTTTCAACAAACTAAACAACTCCAAGAAAAACGCGATGATTTTCAAAAAGAGTGTCACGTCCGGCGATGTCGTGAATCTAGGGAATCTTAGGCTCAAAAACAAGAGGACGGGAGACATGATGAACCTTGATGTATGTGCCGTAAAGACGGAGAGATGAAATGAACGAATCTGTACTTGACTATCCAAAGGAAGATCTCGACAAGAACGTCTGGATAAAGAACGAGAGGGGTGAATATGTCCTGACGCCAGATGCAGAGGAAAAGATTTCCAATGTCGTTCGCTTCATGACGGATGGTGATGGTGTTCACCTCAATTCGTTCGGTGTCAGGATAACGGGTTCGATAACGTCAAATCAGTATTCTGACACGTCAGATGTAGACGTGCACTTTTCGTCTGACGAGATTTCGGAAACAGATGCCGAGGAGTTCAACAAGGTGTTCCGGAAAAGGTTCGACGATGTGTTCAAGAAAATCTACCCGAAAAGATTCTACACGATAGGAACGCATCAGATAGAGGTATTTTTCCAGGCGAACCCACACCAGGACATGATGTCGATAGGATGTTACGACTTCCTTGGGAAGAAATGGCTCGTCGGACCGGAGTTCGTGCCACAGGATTTCGACCCATATTCGGAATACTATCACGAGAACATGCAATACGTAAACTCGATAATCGACGACATACGCTCAATAATCCTCGAATGCTACGAGCACGCGCTGGTGTTAAAAAACTCGAAGGATGATTCGTTCGTCAACTCCGAGTACAGGGACCTATTCGGGAAACTTGCAAGGGCTGCGAACATATTTCATAGGGCTCGTGAATTCAGAAAGGCTTGCTCATCCCCGAAGTCTGACGAACAGGCTCTATCATTCCGCACATCGAGAAAATGGAAGGTTGCAGACTCGGCGTTTAAACTTCTTGACAAGTTCGGATATCTCGGTATACTTAGAGAGTTCACAAAATGTTACGAAGAAATCTAGGATGGCAAGACCGACATGGAAGACTCCGTGGATAAAATTGTTGATGTCGTGTAGAACAACATCATGCGGAACCCGGAACCCATGAACACAAACAAGTTCCTGGAGTCCGAAATAGAAGGAGAATCCTTGAAGGACATTGGAAAACTTGCCGTAATAGTGTCAATGCTTGCAATACCGGGTGTGACAAATGCCAAGATGTTGACGAGAAGTCTCGAAAAAATACCGGTTTCCGAACTGAGGGTTGGAAGCAATGACGTAAAGAAGGCGATTGTAAAATCGTCACGGAACAAACGGGAGTTTGATGGTCTTTCATACCCGAATCTTGTTAATCTCGTGGCGACAATTGTGTACAACGAGGCTATGGTGGACTACCTGAAATGTGGAAGGGACAAGAGGTGCCTGGTTGCGATAGCCAATGTCATCGGGAACAGGGCTGGCAACAACCCGGAACACTTTGCGCGTGAGATAATGCGCCACACGTCTGGTGGATGGCAGTTCTATTCGGCGAAGAAGCACGTCAGGGGCGGAATAAAGGATTCCGACTATGTGACTTGGAATCCGATTGTCATAAAAGGCGACAGGAGGTGTTGGAATGAGTGTATTGATATTGCAAAGAAACTGATAGATGGGAATCTCGAAAACATAATCGGTGTATCAAACATGATTGCGAACAAAAAACTAGACTCCAAAGAGGCTTTTGAGAAGTGGGGGAGCAGATGTGCAATCAGAGTTAACCCGAAGTCGATGCATACGTTCGGTTATGACAAAAGCCAGGATGGGGAGAGGAAATACTCGAAGTCGAAGATACGGTCTTCTGCAAAGACACCCGATAAAATCCATGTTGTTGCGAAGGGCGACACCCTTTCCGGGATAGCGAAGAAGAATGGAACGTCTATCGCGGAAATCCTGAAGAAGAATCCATGGCTGAAAAACGCAGACAAAATTGGCATCGGTCAGAAACTTAAAATTTAAAACATCACAAACCTTGCGTCATGTCGAAGGCGTGGCGTTTTCGTCTATTTTTGTGAACTCCATGCCGGGCTGAATGCCTGGCATCTTTCTCGTCAATTTTTCTATAAATATTCAAACCACGCCCCAGAAAGACGACGAACTCGAAACGTTGAAGCTGGCAGTCACTGAAGATGATTACCATTCTGGTCAGGTCTCACGACCTGACATTCCTTTTTCATCAAAGTTGTTTGATTGCTACTGTCGTTGATATCCATCCCATACAACACCCGTAAATATTCCCATGGCAATTTCAAAAGACACACTTGACACCATAAGGATCTCGGAGCTTCCCTAGGCTACAGGACACGCCGACGGCGACCTGCTCGTCGTCACGGGAGGGGAAGACTTCGTGACGCGCAAGGAGACGGTCAGGAACTTCACCCGGAACAACGTCACGCTCGACGGCGACCAGACCATAACGGGCAGGAAGACGTTCTGGCCGGGGGGGGTTGAGCTCGGCAAAAACGCGACGATGACATGTGAGCTGCCGGGCAACTGCCCGGACGCAAGCGTCGTGAACGCGGGGTTCGTCAGAGACAATTTCGCAAAGAAAGAACATACACATACACGAGATGAAATCACGGATCTAAATGGTCTTGATGACGTGTATTCCAGGCTTGACCACAAGCATAAGGCTGAAGACATAACCGATCTTGGAGAGTTTGGAGATGGGAGATATTCCAAACTCGGACACAAGCACCAACTTCAGGACATAAACGACATCGACAAGCTGAATCTGGTTTACAGCAAGCTTGACCACAAGCACCAACTTCAGGACATAAACGACATCGACAAGCTGAATCTGGTTTACAGCAAACTCGACCACAAGCATAAGGCTGAAGACATAACGGATTTCAAAACAGAAGTCGACAATATCTCCAAGAAATACGATGGTGAAGGGAAATACGTAAAACAAGCACATCTTCTGGGTGATCCGTTCACGGACAAGGTGGGTTCAAACGACTATATCTACATCAACCACAATGGTGTAGACAGGAAAATGGAACTGAACAAGATAATCTATGAACCACCAGAAGGTGTAACATCCTTGAATGTATATGTCGAAACAAATGGAAATGACGAAAATGCGGAAAAATACATAACAACAGGTGGAACAAATGGAGATGCGTTAAGAAAGGCTAATCCATATCGAACATTGCAAGCTGCAATATCAGACATGTCTAGGATTAGGTCAAACAAATCAAACTTCACGTTTAGGGTTAATATCGGAGAGGGGACATTCAAACTAGATAAACAATTGATTATTACGCACCCCGACTGTCTTAGTATTAGTGGAAATGTTCTTTCTTTAATTGGAGCTGGAATAGACAAAACAACAATTGATGTTTGTGACTATTTAGCGCCGAATGGAGTTCATAGGAAATATGAATATTTGAAAGCCATCGTTTGTGCTTGTAGATCACAAATATATAATTTAACCATAACCAATTCACGTGGATCTGAAATACCATATACCAATCCAGCTAAATGTGTTGGAGAATGGTCATGGGTGCCTAGTACATGGCATGAATTATTCATTGGTTAGGATGCTTCTATCGAATTGTCTAATGTGAAATTCACCAATTGTAAGCGCGTCTATTTTCAGAACTGTAATGTTTGGATTATTAATTGTTATTTTTTGAATTTGTGGGAAACAGGTCATGAAAAGTCGCAAACAATAATCTATAGTATATATTTTGACATTCATTCCCTCTTCACACTCTATAATTCTTCTACTCTCAAATTTCAATTGTATGCACCTGATGCACCCTATAAAACAGCACCCAAGTTTATCATGCAAGGAAAAATAAACGATCACATTACTTATTCTGAAGGTACAAATTGTTCTTTGGGAATTTATTGTCAGTAGACCGATAATTACAAAACATTAGAAAGTGTACTTAGTACCGATTCTTTTAACTTTAACGTAAAGGCGTCAGATCCAAACAGAACTTTGATTCCATACTATGCTTCAAAACATGACTACACTATAATTGAAGATGGAAAAACAAAAACAATAAAACTATCAAACTTTTGTATATATGGCATCACCACTGACATGTTAAATAAATATTTCAGTCTCAACCACTGACATGTTAAATAAATATTTCAGTCTCACAAAGGTATTGATTTTATCTAGAAATTTTGTTATAATATTAATGTAAATCGAACTACTAAAGATAACTACTATGAACAATAAAGATTATAACCATAATGTTGTTTCTTCTGAAGATGCATCGAGCATTATCGAAAATACTGTAAAGGCTCTTATCGGTAATCCGTCGCTAGCAAATAAGCTTCCAGCTATCCTCCTTCGTGGAGGCGCTGGTATTGGTAAGTCAACGATCGTCAAACATATTGCTGAAAAACTTGGCATTGGATTTGTCGATGTACGTTTGCCTCAGATGGATCGTTGTGATTTTAGTGGTTTGCCTTCTGTTGAAAATAATTCGACTAAATGGAATATTCCAGCTTTTTGGCCGACTGACAAGAATTCTGCTGGAATTATGTTCTTTGATGAAATTACTGCAGCTCCAGCTGATGTCCAGGTCGCAGCTTATAGTGTAATTCTTGATCGTATGGTTCCGAATACTGGCTATCATCTGCCCGACAAGTGGTTCATTGTTGCAGCTGGAAATCGTACGTGTGATCGTGCAGTTGTGAAGACGATGAGCTCTGCTCTTGCAAACCGCTTCATGCATATCGATCTCGAACCGAATGTTGAAGATTGGCGTCAGTGGGCTGTTGAAAATAGCATTGATCCTTCAGTTGTTGGCTATATCAACTATCGTCCGTCTAATCTGTTCAAGATGGACGGTGAAAATCTTGAAGCTGGATGGCCTTCTCCGCGGTCTTGGGAAAAAGTCAGCAATATGCTTTCGATTTTCAAGAATACACCTGAAGTTCTGCAGAAGATTGTATATGGTTTGGTCGGACCTGGTGTTGGAACTGAGTTCATGGCTTTCCATAAGTTGCAGAAGAACTTTGACAACATCGAAGAGATTATGACAAATCCTGATGCTGAATTTGAAATTCCGACTAAGTCTGATGAAAAGTATGCATTTTTTTCAGCTGTCAGCTATTGTTTGTGGAATGGAAAGAATGAAAAAGATGATCAGCAGCGTATTACTGGTTTTTATCGTATTCTTGACAAAGCAACGCCTGATTTTGCGACGATGATTGCTAAGTTGGCGCTTCTTGGAAATACACGTGTTTCTCGTACTGAAGCTGCAGCAAAGATGATTAAAAATCCGAAATACAAAGAATTTGCAAAGAAGTTCCGCAATACGTTGCAGAAGAAATATTCTTTGAATTAAGTAGTTAGTTGTTCATTAGTAGTTAGTTCGATTCTGGTTGCCCGTAAGGGCAACCTTTTTAGTATGTTTTTGAGATGAATCCTTCATGGATTAAACGGTTCTAGAAATAGTATATATCTATATTGACGGTTCAATTTCTGGACAGTTCATTTTCTTAGAACATTTTAGTTAACTTTATCTAGAAATTTTGTTATAATATATATGTAAATCAACTACTAATACATATCTATCTTATGGCTAAACAACTTTCAGAATCTAAGCTCAAAGAATTGAAGTCAAACGCGTTGAATATTTTGCTGGAAACACGTCGTAAATTGCTGAACAATTATCCATTTCTAGGTTCAATTGCTATGTCTATGGATGTTGTTCCTGTCAGAGACAAAGCTTTGATTACTGCAGCAACTGATGGATCATCTATCTATTTTGACATTGACTTTTTGTCGAAGTTGTCTGATGATGAACAGATGTTTGTCTTTGCGCATGAAATTTGGCATGCAGCTTTGTGTCATATGATTCGTAAAGAATCGCGTGATAGTATGACATTCAATATTGCCGCTGATCTTGAAGTCAATCAACTTTTGGTTGCAGATGGTTTGACGCCAATCAAAGATTGCATTCTTCCAGAAACTTTGGCTAATAAAATCAAACTTCCAAAGAATGAAAGCGCTGAAAACTATTATGAACTGCTTCAGAAATTAGCTGATAAACAGGCCAATAATAATTCTAATGGTAATAATTCTAATAGAATGTCTAGCAATGGTTCTTCGTCTTCTAATTCAAATTCGAAGTGTAAAAATTCAAACCAAAACAATCCTAAGCAATTAACTGATAAACAGGCCAATAATAATTCTAATGGTAATAATTCTAATAGAATGTCTAGCAATGGTTCTTCGTCTTCTAATTCAAATTCGAAGTGTAAAAATTCAAACCAAAACAATCCTAAGCAAATTGACAAGCATATCTACAAAGATGACATTGCTGATGAATCTAGCAATGAAAAGCGAATTGACAGATATGGTGAAGTTGGAAAAGATCCTGACTTTGTTCCAAATGTCAAGCCGAACATTGACTCTGAAATGAAGTCGACTGTTTCTATGGCTGCTCAGCAATATGAACGTCAGCGTGGTGAATTACCTAATCATATCAAATCTATCATCAAAAAATTGCTTACACCTAAGGTGAACTGGAAAGAAGCACTTCAGAAGTTCATCACAAAGTCTATTGACAACAAAGTCAATTGGAATATTCCTAATCGTCGGTTTATTTATGGTGGAACATATCTGCCTTCTCATTCTGGTGACATTATTAAACTTGGTGTAATTATTGATACTAGTGGTTCTACTAGTGATGATATGATACAGTTCATTTCTGAGCTAAATGCAATTGTAAGCTGCTTCAACAACTATGAGCTTACTGTTTGCCAGTGTGATACTGAAGTCAAGTCTATCAAGACTTACGATCAATACAATGCATTGAAACATGAAGACATTGAAATTGAAGGTGGTGGTGGAACTTATTTGACGCCTTCTTTTGAAACCATTCAAGCTCAAAATGATCTTGGTGAACATGAAGTTGATGGTTTGATTGTTTTCACTGATGGTTACATTGAAAAAATTGACAAAAATATTTGCAATATTCCAGTGTTGTGGGTAATTTCTAAAGATGGAAATGAATCTGAATGTACATTTGGAGATGTCATTAAAATGGACAATAAGTGATATATTGCAAGGTTGCCTATAATGGCAACCTTTTTAGTATGTTTTTGAGATGAATCCTTCATGGTTTAAACGGTTCTGGAAATAGTATATATCTATATTAACGGTTTAAATCTTGAACAATTCATTTTCTTAGAATATTTTAGTTAACTTTTTCTAGAAATTTTGTTATAATAAATGGAAACATTGTCTTGATCTAGACAATTCAGTTCTGAATATCAATTGTGGAGTAGATGTTTGGAATTATAAAATTGTCAGTGAAGATGAAATAATCAAATATATTGAATCGATTCTTAGATTGCCAAAAGAAAAAATATTCAAAGTGAAATATATTGATGAAAAACTATATTTTAGTTGATTTCTAATAGATTTTTTGTTATAATATTTATGTATGCATAATATTTCTGCTGCGATTCAATCTAAACATTATTTTACGCTTGACAATGCTAAGCTTGTCGAATCAAAAACCGTAAAAATCGTATGCATAAATATGTCAATATCGCAAAAGCTTTATATTCAAAAGGAGCTACTTCAAATGGACGTACATTGAATTTCACTTTTGTAGCTAAAAAATCTAAGTTGATAGCCATTGGTCAAAACAACTATCAGCGGATTATGACTCGTTATATTCCTAAACTTAGAACTAAATACCTTAAATATGGTGAAGATTCATATGTTCCAAGTCTTCATTCTGAAATGAGTGCTTTGTTTAGACTTGGTTTAGAAGATTGTTCAAATCTAGATTTTTACAATATTCGTATTGACAAAAACAATCATTGCAAGAATAGTGCACCTTGTGCAAATTGTTTTCGTATGCTTAATATTGTTGGTTATAAACATATTTACTTTTATGATGACAATATGAATATCTGTGAAGTTTGATTTTGGTTAACTTTCTCTAGAATTTTTGTTATAATATTAATGTAAATTGAACAACTAATGGAGATAAATGCTATGAAAATTGATATCAAGATCAAATGGCTTAAGGATTTTCCCGATTTGCATATTCAACGTGGAACTGAAGAACCGTTGTCTATAGATGTCTACCATCTGGATGACAAAGGTGATTTGACTGATGCAATAATTGAACAGTTGTATTTGATGTATAGGAAATATTTCAAGTCCAAAGATTTCAAGATTCTAGATTATGATGACATTGTGAAAAGTCTATTTCATTGAGTTGTTTTAATTTTGAAATATTTTTGAAAATAATGAAAACTGAAGAACAGATTAATGAAATTGAAAATCAGCTAGTCCAAATTGATCAGACAGAGAATATTTTGAATGAGACTACGGATGACACAGCTGAGTTGCTTCGTTCATGGTGCATAAATGAAAATAAGCGGCTTTCAAGTCTTCATCACAAGCTTTGTGAAATTTTGCGTAAACATCGCAAAATTATCACAAGTGAAGAGAATGGATTTAGAGAAATTGAATCATATGATGAATATGATGATATTGATTACACGACAAAGTCATATACAAATAATCGAATCATAATAAGATATCACTTCGATGAAGACAAAATAAAAATTGGTTTATGTAAATCACCAGTTTTAAAATATAAATTTACGATACCTTTAGATCTATCTATCAACTTGGCTAATATTGACTATTCTGCAAGTCCAGAAATTCTCAGAAAAAAAGGAATAAAATGTTGTGCAATATATTGGATGAAAGTACAAAATCAACTGAAAAGAAAAAATGAACTTATAGATTTCTATACATCAGAAATAAGAAATATATTAAATAACGAATTGAAAAATCAACAAAAATTATCTGAAGCAATTTTCAATGCACAATTGAATTGTTGAATTGTTCAGTTTTAAAATTGGTAATATCTAAAGAAGATTTCTTTTGGTAAGTATTTTATAAAAAGGAAAGTTAAAATGTTTAGTTTTTCTAGAAATTCAGTCATTAGTACGTTAGCTGCACATTTGTTTCATATAGGTGAGACAAAACGATTTGCTAAACGTTGTCATGAAAACAAATGGTTTCTTGATAATGTTCCTAAGTCAATTAAACCATATGAAAATACAAGTTTTAATGGATGGTCTATTGAACCATATGACGATCAATTTTCTAAAGGATGGAAATTGACTTTCAAAAACAATTCAGCAATTTATGATGACGATGGAGAAATGATTTGGAATAGTCTGACAGGTCTTTGTGGAAAAGCAGTGGAAGTGAAGTGAACTCTATGCCGGCATCTTTCTCGTCAAATTTTATGTAAAATTGCAAAAAATTTTATTGACAATGAAAAAAAAAAATAGTTAAAATATAAAAACTTTAGTCAATTAAATAAAACTGTATTTAAACAATAGTTTTTGACTATAGAATTTACTGAAAACTGCGTTTTGGACATAATCCTGAAGCAGAAACCGATATTTCACTTTCGATTTTTTGATTTCCTGAAATGCTGATTTCCAGTTATCAAATCCAGATAGTGTTTGCTTCCATTGCTCATCTATTCTTTCATCTTTGATATTTGGATAGAACCAACTTTTTTCAAATTTTCTGTATCCTCTTCTTGCTATTTCTATTGATGAAGCAACCATGTCTGGAGTAT
>ERZ808259.132-NODE-132-length-49856-cov-5.087307_pt1 | contig 49856 bp, 78 predicted proteins | sample MGYA00521279_ERZ808259 | MGnify/ENA primary metagenome ERZ808259 (study PRJEB31516, sample SAMN03275586) | gut metagenome | biome: mammalia-associated habitat; material: feces | host: Papio cynocephalus | place: Kenya | collected 2012-07-27 ...
CTTGAAAAGAGCGGATTCTCTTTCGGAAACCTTGAAGACCATCTTCTGACGGCACAGGAAGACCTTTTCTGCGCGGCTTTCGATGCGTACCACAAGGCTGTTCCGAGAAACGAGAGAATAGCTATTTACAAGGAATTTGCCAATGCAGAGGACGGTGAAGACGGTGAGAACGCAAGCACTCTTTCCGATATCCTTTTCAGAATGGTGAATGAGGTAATCGAAGAAATGTCTCCCAAGGGAAACGTGAAGTGGAAGACGGTGAGGGGATAACACCATCTTCCGGCGGCGCGGGCAAAGCTGACGCTGAACAGGCAGTCTGCAAGCCGTGGTTTGCGGAGTACGCGGACAATCTATGCTCTTACTATATGTCGATAGGCGTTCCCTATGAGACGTATTGGGACGGAGATTTTACGGAACTGCGGTACTACCGAGAAGCAGAAGAATACAGACAGGAGCGAGATAATTATGCGGCGTGGTTACAAGGGCTTTATGTATACAAGGCTGTAGGTTGTCTCGCTCCTATTCTTCATGCTTTCGCAAAGCGCGGCACAAAGCCCGATAAATATCCCGAAAAGCCTTATTCCGCAACGGAGCGGCAGAGAAAAGCCGAAGAAGAGACAGAAAAGGCAAAAAAGCAAGCGGATGTGCAGAATCAAGCGTCTTCATGGATTTCCGCGATGCGACAAAAATTCTTAGGAAAGGAGAAAAAAGACAATGGCTGACGGAACAATAGACAATCTGCAAATAGTAGTTACTGCCGAGACGAAGAAAGCTGAAAGTGCATTGAAAAATCTGCTTAAAACGCTCGAACCGTTTAAAAAGTTTGCAAACGATATGGATTCGGCAAGCGGCATCGGCAAGATAGTCGACACGAACGGCATTAGAAACGGTACATCTGCGCTTAGAAAAATGAGCCAAGAAGCCGCCAATATGTCCAAGCATTACAAAGTGACGGTTGGTTCGTACAAGCAGCTTATCTCGATGAGCAAAAAACTGAAATCAAGCAGCGGGAAAATCACAGATGACTATGGTATAACTGGCGCTATCAACAAGTACATGGACGCGAGAAAAGCGAAAATTAGTGGCAGCGGAATGAATACCAGCGGAATATCCGTGCCGTTTGATTGGAGAAAATTCAATGCCGAAGCGAAAAAACAGGCGGCTGAAATACAAAAAGCTATGTATGATTCAACGCTCGATTCCATGTTTACCAAGCCTACTTCGGGGATGAAGAAGCAGTTTGACGACATACTTAAAACGGCGGGCAAAGAGACAAGTCAAAGCGACATACTTGACAGCCTTATCAAAAACGCCGAACAGCTTGACACTGTCGAAAAACCGCTAACTTCGATATCAAGGCGGTTCGACAAACTCAAAGATGACGCAAAAAGCGCGGCGCAGGCTATAAAAGACCTCGGCAAACAGATGAGCAAGAACTTCAAGAACACTGTTCTCAGCGAGGTTATGGGCAAGGTCGCGGGTTCGCTTGAAAGAATCATTCGTTACCGCGCTGTAAACGGTGTATTGAAACAAATAGCGCAGGCGTTCAGCGAGGGCGTAAACAACCTTTACCAATACAGCAAGGCTATAGGAACTGACTTTGCAAAGAACATGGACAGTGCCGCCACTTCCCTGCAATATTTCCGAAACTCGATAGGTGCTATGGCAGCTCCGATTCTCAACGCGCTTATTCCCGTATTCGATTCACTCATTGACAGAATAGTTGAGGGGGTGAACTGGCTGAATCAGCTTATCGCGAAAATGACGGGTGCTACCTCATGGACTAAAGCTATTCGACAGCAGAAAGAATATGCGGAAGCAACAAAGGATTCGGCGGCGGCTCAAAAGCAGCTCCTTGCGGGATTTGATGAGCTGAACGTTATATCAAGCACAAGCGGCTCTTCGGGCAGCACTACTCCCGACTACAGCGGAATGTTTGAAGAGGTATCAATGGACAACATTTCGTCAAGCGTCACGGAATGGTCGGACAGGCTGCTTAGCACATGGGCAACTATTAAAGAGTATGCCACTGAAATTGTAGCGGCTCTTGTGGGGATAAAGGTATCTGAACTGTTCGGTGGTGGATTAAAAGAATCTGTAGGATTAGCATTGTCATTTTCTGGATTTGCTCTTGAATATGACGCGGTGAAGAAAATCGCTAATGGCGAAGCTACAAAGCAGGATTTTCTCGATATGGTTAGAGGTGCGTTACAAGGTATAGCTGGATTAACAGTTGCTTTCGGTGTGAAGGGACTGGTTATAGGATTGCTCGCGAGTGCAGCTGTGTCTCTTTATTCATGGAAAACCACAATGGATGAAAAAGCAAAAAGGCAGTTTGAAAACAGCGAACTCGGCAAATTGCTGAGCGGAATGAATGAAAAGCACGAACAGCGCGTAAAACTTATCGAGGAAATTGAACTTGATATATCGCAAGCCGACCAAAAAATAGAAGACGTAAAAGGCAAGTATGCTGAATTGCGTGTTCTTCTCGACCAAGCATTTACTCTAAATGAAAAGTCTGACAAAACTATAGCGGACACACAGACACTCGCAGGACTTGTAGACACAATCAACAGCTACGGAACTGTTACGCTTGAATTCGACGGAACTCAAATAACTACCGCCAAGGATGAAGCTTTGAAGTTGCTCGATGCTCAGTACAAGCTCGATATGGTTGACGCTTATTCAGATGTGAGAAAGCAATACTATAAAGATTTGGCAAAAGCGACAATAGAGTACAACGATGCTTTGTCTGACTATAATACTTTGCAAGGCGAGTATAAGGATGTTCAGCAGCAGATATATGATAAGCTTCCCGATGCTATAAAAAAGTGGAATGATATCAACAGCGCACAGGACATCAATATAAATAACGTCGATAAGCTAATAGGAGACAAGTTCCCGAAATTAAAAACAGGTCTTGAAAACACCTATGGCGCAATGAAAGACGCGGCTACCGATTCTCACGAACTCTCAAAAAAGATGTATGACTTGCAGACAAAAGCGGACGATGCGACAAATCAAATTAATCTTTTGACGGATTCAGTGAATGCATTAGATGGCAAGTCTGCCAATGTTACCATAGCAGTAAGCGCGGATTTCAGCAAGGTTGAGGAAGCGCGAGACAAAATCCGCAAAACCAAAACTGATTCGATTATTGACGATTTGCTTTTCAGTTCTCTCGACAACCAGTTTGCGGACGGCGGTTTCCCGACTATGGGACAGCTTTTCGTTGCACGCGAAGCAGGGCCCGAACTTGTAGGCACTATCGGCGGAAGAAACGCTGTAGCGAACAACGGTCAGATTATAGCGGGTATTCAGGCGGGTGTCACAAGTGCAATGAACAATGTACTTCGTGCGAACGGCTCAACCTCGGACAAGGACACGGCAGAACAAAACAGGCTTCTCAGAGAGCAGAACAGGCTCTTGCAGAGAATTGCGGACAAGGAGCTTTCGATTTCCCCTTCCGTTGCTCTCGGACGCGCGGTGAAACGCTCCCAGAAGATGGTTGAACAGGTTACGGGTGGTTAAGCATGGCATCATTACTAAATTACGACATGGGATTAAAATTCGGAGGGGTGAGTATTCCCGACCCTTCCGAATGGAATCCCTCTATAGCCGACGTTGACGAGAGTGCGGAACGTGACGCGACTTCCGTTTTGCACCGAAACCGCGTCGGACAGAAAATAAACTTCGGTTTCAAATGGAACTGTCTGACATGGGCGGAAATGGCTTCGATACTGAACGCTGTCAACTCGGATAGCTTCACTGCGGTGTGTCCTAATCCTTATCAAAAAGGCGGTACGTACTCCGGCACGTACTATGCGGGCGACAGGTCAGCGGTGACGAAATACTACTGGATTGACAAAGAAGAGGTTGCGCGGTTCGATTTGTCGTTCAACATCATTGAATTTTAAAGGGGGGGGTAACGTGTCACAGGCTTTATCCAATCTTGCCGTGGGCGCGAAAGTCAAGTTCGGCAAGTATCAAGTGAACACAGAGGAAGCGCAGCCTATAATATGGACTGTTGTCGCGAAGAATCACGTTTCTACTCCGGCTTATCCGACAGATTCAGTGACGCTTCACGCTACAGAAATACTTGATTTAAGGTGTTTTGACGCGAAAGAACCGAATAATACAAACTCCAATAGAGTTTTATATGGCAACAACTATTACGCCGTTTCTAATATGAAACAATGGCTCAATTCGCGAGCTGACGCAGGGGCATGGTACTCAGCACAGCATAGTTATGACCAATCTCCCAATTCATCGACTTATGTAGATGCAGGCACACAGTATGCATCTAAAGAGGGTTTTCTAAATCTTTTTTCGGAAGAAGAGTATAACGCCATTCTCGCAACTACAATCCGCACAGCAAAGTCCACTGTTGATGGAGGTGGTTATGAGGATATATCTGTTAAAGTATTCCCGCCGTCAATAACAGAAATCGGGTTAGGTCAGGAAAACGATATTTCTGAGGGTGTCGCTTGGGGATATTACACAGAAGATTCTGCTCGTGCAAGCTACCTGACCACGCAATGCTATAACAATACCTTGTCGAGTTCTAAATCTTCGAGTGAAAACGCGGCATGGGGGTGGTGGTTGCGTACACCCTATTACTCGAATGCATGTGATATTTATAGTGTCGGCTCAGATGGAGGATTGGTCGTCTATCGTGCTTTCCGTGGTTACGTTGGCGTTCGTCCTGCTTTGAATCTCTCTTCTTCCCTGCTCGTTTCGGACACTGCGGATTCAGACGGATGTTATACGGTCGTGTTTGCGAACACTGTGACAGCACCGGCAACGCTGTCTATCCCTAAGTTAATCAAGGGCAGAAGCGCACTTATCGAATGGTCGGCGGTTGACGGTGCGGATTCGTACATCTTACAGCGAAAAACAGGTGCTGGCGGCTCTTACTCCGATAGATACAGCGGCACAAACACATATTTCGACGACCAGATACAAACGCGTTACTCAGTACTCGGATATCGTGTTTGCGCGGTGTCGGGAGAAAATCAGTCCGACTGGAACACGAGCGAAGACATAACCACTATAACTGCACCTAACACACCAGGCAATCCCGTAGTTCCCGACACTATCAATGCAGGAGATACATATACGGTTACATGGACAGCCCCCTCGGTCACGGCGGTTGAAGGCTATGAACTACAGCGCAAAATAGACGATGGAGACTACACCACCGTTTATAAAGGCGCGAACCTGTCATATACCGACACGGCTCAGTCCACGTGGACTAAAGTGCAGTACAGAGTGGCGGCTTATACGGACGGAGATGTATATTCCGCAACGTGGGCAGCTTCAAGCATACGAACAATCACCTCAACACCGACAGCACCCGACGCTCCGGCAACCATCACTGTTCCTTCTTCAATCACGGTGGGAGACAGCATATCCGTCTCGTGGAGCGAAGTATCGGGCGTGGGCAGTTACAAACTCGAACGCTCGACTAACGACGGCGATTTCACTCAGGTGTACAGCGGAACTGCGACTTCGTACACTGACACTGCTTTGTCAACATGGAGCAAGGTTCAGTACAGAGTTTCTTCAGTCAAAGACGGTGTATCGTCCGATTGGATGACGAGCGCAGAGCAGACAGTCAGCGCAAAAGAACCTGAACCGACAGCTCCGGCAATGCCCGAGACTATAACAGTTCCTACTCTAACTGCGGGACAGACGGCAACAATCACATGGGCGGTTGTTTCCAACGCAGCAGGATATGCGCTACAACGCTCTGTGGATGGCGCAAGCTACACGACGGTATATCGGGGCGAGAACACATCTCACACCGACACAATAGGCTCTGCGTGGCTCACGGTGCAGTACAGAGTGTGTGCTTACGATTCAAGCAACAACAGTTCCGACTATAAGGCTTCGGATGTGATGAACGTATCTCAGCCTATCACGGGATTGCTTGAAGCTATACGCGCCCACGCCGAGCAGGACATCAAGATAACGTTTGCGGACAACACGGTTCTCGGCAAAACGGACGTTGCCATAACAGGTGACGGTGTGAAAATAACCGACGTACTGAACGGAGACACGGACTACACGTTTGGTAAAGCTGTTTGTAAACAGGTTGAAATGACGTTGTTCAACACCGACAACAAGTTTAACAACTTCGACTTTACGCAGGAATTCACTTTACAGATAGGCGTTAATGTCGGAACGTCCTTCCAGTATATAACGCTCGGCATATTCAAGGGGGAGAGACCCGACAAGGTACGCGGCAAGCTCATTGATTTCACTGCGTATGACCGTATGCAGAAATTTGACGTTTCCGCTTCGGATTTCATCGAAAATCTGGAATTCCCCATAACTCTCGGCGTGGTTTTGTCTTCGCTTTGTACAACTGTGGGTGTAGAAACTGCTACGACAACGTTTACAAACTCAGCAAAGAACTTTACTTTCAATCCGTTCTCAACGTCGGACTACACGGCGCGTGAAGTGTTAGCGTGGATTGCAGAAGCGGCGGGATGCTATGCGAGAGTAAACGCCGACGGCAAACTTGAATTAAACACGTTTACAACAAACTCTTACAAGATTCTCAAAACAGACCGTTTTGAAATGAGCGAGAGTGAGTTTGAAACTCCTGTTATAGGCAAGCTTGAATGTTACACCTCTTACGGAGACCAGCTCGTGACTGCGGGTACGGGGACGAACACTTATGTTATCAGCGACAATCCGTTTTTGTATATTGAAAACGATACGGAGATATCCTCGCTCCAACCTTATGTGAACGCGATATTTGCAAAGGCTTCACTCTTCCCTGCTTATTCTCCTATTGCTGTTCGCGCTGAATGGTATCCCGAAATTAAGTGCGGAGACATTATCACCGTGGTTGACGACTACGACGAGGTGAAAACACTTCCGATATTCTCCCAAACCATCACATGGAACGGATTCGGCGAGGTCGAGTATGAATCGACAGGCGGTTTGACACGCGAGATAGAACCTGTACAGCAACGCGAACTTGAATCTATCAAGAAGTCAATGTTGCGCGGAACGGATTTATCTACGGCTGTCGAGAGTTATTTGAACACGCAGGAGGGCAAAGCTTCGATAACTTCCGCTGTTGAAGGCAAGTTTGTTGAGGTGTCAAGCGGAAGCACGATAACCACAACGACGGCTATCGAACAGCTCATACAGAAGACGGAAGAGGGGATTGAATCGCAGATTTCCCTATCAGCTTCCTACGGTTCGGGGACAATCGGTTCAAATGTCCGCGCACTTCTGACACTGTTTGCTAACGCCGACAGCTCATCAATAAGACTTTCGGCGAATGCGCTTGACCTTACCGCCACGGAAACTGCGGGAAGCTCATCAACAGAAGAAGTGGGAACGTATGACCAACACCCCGACGGCATTCCTGTTATACCAGACAATGAATATGACTTCACGAAGACTTCTGACGGATATTATACTTCACAGAACACAGGCGTGCATAATTCCTATGCATATGGCGGTTTAGTGTTCAACTTTACTCAGTCAACAACAATCACCATACGCTGCATTTCATACGGTGAATCTGAACACGACTACGGTATAGTCTCAAACCTCGATACCGAGCTGACTTTATCTGAAACGGCGGACACAACAGGTGTTAAAAAAGCATTCTCGGGAGAAAATGAATCAAGTTCAAGTTATGTTGACTTGACTATGACAGTACCAGCGGGAAGCCACTATATCACATTCAAGTACATCAAAGATTCGAGTGTGCATAAGAACGGCGACTATTTCAAAATAAAGTGTTTTGTTCAAAAAACGTCACGCGGTAAGGCTACAATATCACTGAAAAGCGGTAATGTTCAGATTTCGTCGGCTGACATCAACTTCAACGGACTTGTAACGTTTACAGACCTATCGACAAGCGGCGCGACTACAATTAACGGCGGCAACGTTACCACGGACAATCTATATGTGAACAAGGTATTCTTTGCAGAAAACGAAAATTATACCATTGTGACCTCTGGTATGAACGGCGAAAATGGAGTTGTTCAAGTCGGCGTACAGTCTCCGATATCGGGCATGGCGGCGTTCCTTGAATTGTACGGCTCGTTCATCTATTTCAAAGACCCCGACAATTCGTCTGCAAGCCATCAGCTACAGGTGCAGACGAGTAATCAAAAAATAATTCCGGGAAGTGACGGAGACTGGGTTATAGGCGGCGTGCAAAATTATTTCAAAACGCTATATGTCCAGAAAATAATCTTTGGAGATAATTCGTCACAAACAACAGCACCTTAAAGGAGAAACTACAACATGAAAATGTCAGATTTAATTTATGCACAAGAGGCTTTCAGAAAACTCTGTGCGCAGAACCTATCGCTGAAAACGTTGTACAAGATGTTCGGTTTTCTCGATAAGATAGAAGCTCAGATGAAGTTCTACGACGTTCAGAGAATGCGACTTCTCGGAGAATATTGCAGGCTTGAAAACGGCAGATATGAACCAATTCCCGAGACGGAAGCGGGATTCAACAAGAAGTTCAACGAACTCATGAATCTTGACGTTGACCTCGGAGATACCGAACTCCCGATAGAGATATCCGAGAGCGAGAACATAAAGCTATCCTACAGCGACTTAAACGCGCTGCGGAAATTCATTAAACTCACAGGAGGTGAAAATGAATGCTAACCACAATACACATAGCCGTGCGTGACAGAGTGCCGACAATTACGGAAGGAGAGGAGGTTATATCTCACAACTCGGACTACGAGATTGAGTTTGACTTTGACGAAGAGTGGCAAAGCAATGTCAAGACCGTGTACTTTATCTGCGAAGACGGGAGCTATCAAGCTGTCGTGATGAGCGGCAACACTTGCGACGTGCCTATGATGGCGGGAGAACACAGGCGTATCTTTGTCGGCGTGCAGGAGGGGACATCGGAAAAGCCCGGTGTACTCAAAACCACGCGCCCGTGCTGTCTCAAAGTCGCAGACAGTATCGCGGACTATATCGGTCAGCCGATACCAGACCCCGCGCCGAGCGTATACGAGCAAATCATAACGATGCTCGAAAACCTCACCACCCCCACATGGGAGACGGTGCAGAACAAGCCGTTCTCCACCCTCGGCGATGGGCTGACGGTGGACGAGGACGGCGTGCTGTCGGCTACTTCGTCTATTATACTTTACAAATATTATGACGAAAACAGAAATGTAGCTATAGGTTATAATACAGAAGATTTAGATAAGATTTGGCGAGGTGATAGTGAATTTGCTAGTATTCTGCTACGGGGTGATGACGGTGATCTCTATAGCTTATTAAGCTGTGCATATGATTATAAAAGGCAATGCCTTGTTTTAAGCTTTGATGACACTTTAAACTACAAAATCCATATGATAGACATGGTACATACTGACGATGGATATACTCTGACATACTATGAGACTACATACAGAAATTATGAAACTCCATATAAAGTCGAAAAAGAAATTGTTGTTGGTGCTAATTCATCGATTGCTTCTTTGAATAACTCAGATATAGCATCATTTCCGTCGTTTACTGTGGGCGACACTGTGGACATTACTGTTAATGGCACAAAATATTCTCTTACGGCTTATACTCCCGCAGATGCACTGCCAACTATTGCGGCAATTGGTGACGATCCGACTACGGAAAATCCTGAGTATGGATGGATTCTTTCGACAAATGGCGATAGAGTAACATTCGGTAATAACACAGATGCTGAAATGACGATTCAATTCATTGGAGTTACTGGCGAGATGGCTATCAACCCGAAGTATATCAAGGATATGTATTATGAAACCGAAGGAAGTGATATAACAGGCTATTCGATTACTATCGGTGTAGTTAATTCAGAGACAACGCATGATGAAATTCCTTTTGAGATGGGACAGAAGTGGAGTATTTATTACAATGACACGAATTTATACGAAGAAAACGTAGAAGTACAGAAGACTTCTGACGGTATGTTATACATCGGAAGCTACCCGACTCCTGCACCGTATTATGTCACAAAGACAGCTTCGCGTATACTCCAGACATGGCAGAACAACTCACAAGTCGACAATTTGAAATTGGTATGCACTAAGAGCGCAAAGGAAATAAAAACTATTCCGATTAAATATCTTCCCAGTGAGGTACTTACCAAAACCAACGAAGCAGAGTACACTCCTACGGAAGACTACAATCCTGCTACTAAGAAGTATGTTGACGACAGTATTAAGCAGCCTGATTGGTATGAGTTTGATAAGACAAACCCTGCTTATATCAAGAATAAGCCGTTTGAGGATAATGTTGTTGATATAACAGGCGACGTTTCCAACGACAAATCCACTCTATATTTAACAGAGTTGAAAGATAAAAATAATAAGTATCTATATTATGTAGATGGAAAATATAGCGATGATGAGACAATTCTATCAGAAAATGGACTGTCTGTTAAAAAAAGTTATAGCGGCACAAAAAGTGTAGTAAAGAAGAGTTCGACATCTGTTATAGATTTAAATAATGTAAAGGTTTATAGGATTGATAGTTTTACTACTATTCCGTGGCATTATTTGCCGTTAGGAACTGAAGATAAGACAAAGTTTTATGAAGGAGGGGGACAGGGGAATAGAGGAATTTTTATGGCAGCTCGATGGGATAATACCGATCCTCCTTCATTAAGCAATCTTCAACCTTGCTATTACTACGAATTTGATGATTCGTATAGCTTATGGGTAAAAAAAGAACTGAAAGTATTTAGTAATTTTACATTCAATTCTAACGCGCTTGGACATTATGATAAATATCAGATTTGCTATTCAACAGCTATTGGCGACGCTTGCACGGAATTAGGAATAACCGAGGATGATCTGCCGATAATGTCTTACTTAATGAGTTATACGACAGGAGGCCCTCCAGTAGCGACATATTTTATTGAGACTGCAACCAACAAGAGATTTAAGGCTACGTATAAATTTGGTACAAGTGCATGGAGCTACATTAAGAAGCTTAACAGTGGATCTTCCGCTTTTTACATCAATGTTTCGTCAACGACGGACGACAGCGGAAATACTACGTATTCGGTAGACAAAACTGCCACAGAAATCTATGAGGCTGTTAGTTCCAATGTGGTTATGTATGCCGTTGTGAAGAATAGTGCGTCGGCTCAATCACCTGATAATGACTATTTGTTACTATATCGTTATAATGCAAATACAAATCAGAACACGGGCAAAACAGCTATAGCACTTCACTTTAAAGGGGATACGCAAACATTCGACATCAACTTATCTCATAGTGATAGCGAAACGACATTAACGAGTTTAGGTTTACAAAATATTGTTAGTTCGGCAATATTTATGAAATTGGATAATGAGGACGGAAGTACAACAGTTGCTCTCAATGCGGATCCGCTTGATGTATTTTTTGGTGAAAATGTTATTCCGGTTGTTTTAAGAGATCGATCAGCTGAATACCGTATATCGAACATTATTTATAATAACATTGGGGTTGTATGCTACTTTGAAGATATAGGCGGCAAGAAAATTCATAAAGTAACTATAGATATGGATGAATTAACATTGTCATATTCTGAGGAAACGGTAGATACAAGCGCATCTATCACCTACGACGAACAAACAGGAAATTTACAGATAGGAGGTTAAAATGGCAGAGACAGAAATTAAATCAATAAATGGGAAAACTTTGGCTGATGTCACTGCTCGTGAGAAAAAACTTGACAAGAATCAAGGTGCAGATAATGCGGGTAAAATATTAGGTATTGGAGAAGATGGAAATGTAACTCCGCAGGACAAGCCCGCATACACGCTCCCTCAGGCTACATCAACGGCTCTCGGCGGTGTAAAAGCTTCTGAAAAAACTAACGAAATGACGCAACAAGTTGGTGTAGACGAAGAAGGAATTTTGTGGACTACAAAAACACCAAATGTGGCAAAGTGGGCATTGGCTGATTTGCCGTTTACGGAAAATGAAATTTCTGACACATTAAGCGGCGCAGGATTCGTGACGAACCCGACTAATTTTGAAGATGGGAAAACCTATTTCCGTTATCATGCCGGAGCTACGAACTTTACATGGACGAATCCTAATCCGCAGGTTGGCGCTGTAAAAATAACCGTTTTGTCATGGAAGCAATGGGATAAGACAGCTACAGGAAATTCGTCGCGTCTGAATATTATTTACTCAGATGGCTCTAAAGCATTATTCTCTCCGAAAAATGGCATAGTAAGTACATATACAACTAACGCAACAAAAACGCTTAGTCAGATTAAAGGAAACTACGATATTGAAAACTGGGTACTGCTTGACATGGATGTTATGTCTATAGTGGCGGATTATGACGCACCGAGTGGCTCTTCTGTTACGACAGACAGCGAACTCTCGTTGACATCGGAAAATCCCGTGCAAAACAAAATCGTCACGTCAGCACTCGCCGAAAAGATTACTGCTCCGTCTACGGCATCCGTTGGGCAGATTATCAAAGTTAAGTCTGTCGATGATGCGGGCAAGCCGACGGAGTGGGAAATGGCGGATTTGCCGAGCGGGGGCGGGGGTGGAACATATAAAATATTATACAGCGCAACCCTTGATCAAGCGGCGGTTGTGAGCGTGGATATGACAGAAGATGCGGCGGCGTGTGGCGAGTATACAGTAAGCTTGGCAATACCAAAAGGAGATGCTGCTGCCTCTTACACACGCCAGACAACCGTGGCGGGAAGCGATGCTTGCGCGACTAACATTGCTACGATTAGCAACTCGTATGGTACACTGCAACTCATCAATGTGAAGAGATATAGCGACCAATATAATTTAATCGAGTTTAATTTTGTGAACACAACATCGGAGACACCAGCACTTGATACAGCAGAAAGGGTAAACTGGGCAGCAAAACGAAAGTTTGTGAGTCCTGTATCATCGGCGAGTGTTTTATTTAACTCTGCAATCGAACTTCCGGCGGGGACAATTATACGTATAGGAGGTAAATAAATGTCAAAAGTAGTAACACACAACGGGCAAATCGTCACGTTGGAAGGCAAGGCAATCACCGAAAGGAGAACAAAATGAAAATATGCATTAACGGAGTAATCCGCGACATGACAGCGGAAGAAGAAGCAGAATACAACGAAATGGCGGCAAAGGCAGAAGCAGAAGAAAAGCACCGTCCGCTCAGCGAAAGCGAAGTAATGTTAATGCTCATCACGGCGCAGATTAATACGCTGTCCGTTGACGACGCTACGGCTGTGCGCATGACGGCGTTTTATCCCAAATGGGCAAAAGACACGGAGTACACGGTTGGATACAAGGTGCAGCATCTCGGTAAGCTTTACAAGGTCATACAGGCGCACACCTCGCAGGAGACGTGGACACCCGACATTACACCGGCACTGTACATGCGCATTGACGAGGTACACGACGGTACCAAATACGACCCGATACCGTATGACGGCAACATGGCGTTGGAGAATGGCAAGTACTATATCGAAGACGGCGTGGTGTACCTCTGCAACAGGGATACGGTTAATCCCGTGTACAATGCGCTCAGTGAGTTGGTGGGAATTTATGTGGAGATTGTGGAAGTATGAAAGAGGTTATAATGATAATCATAAAATGGCTCATCCCTGCCGTGTGTGGCGGTATGCTGACATGGGCGGTTACATACATCAAACTCCGAAAGAAGCGTGATAGCGCGCTCGAAGACGGTGTACAGTGTCTGCTCCGCGCGGAAATCATCCGTAACCATGACAAATACATCGACAAGGGGTACTGCCCTATCTACGCAAAGGAAGCTCTGAAACGAGCCTACGCGGCTTACCACGAACTCCACGGCAACGACGTAGCGACACAGCTTTACAACGAAGTCATGGCACTGCCGACAGACCCGCCGCACGAGGGAGGTAACGCGCAGTGAAAATGAATCTACCTTATCAGTCCGGCAAGGTCACGCTCACCTCACACTTCGGGTGGCGAACGCTCAACGGACAGAAAGACTATCACAAAGGCGTAGACCTTAGCGGTACGGACAAGACCCTTGTTGCACCTTGTGACGGAGTGATAGGCTCGTCGACAATCATCACGGACAAGAGCAATCTCACGTGGCAGTGGGGCAATTACATCCGCATTGACACAGCCGACGGTTTAAAGATTTTTATGTGCCACATGGCGCAGAGAAAGGTTAAAGTCGGTCAAAAGGTCAAGGCGGGGGACGTGGTCGGAATCGAGGGTAACACCGGCTACTCCTTCGGCAGTCACTGCCACTTCGAAGTCCGCAAAAACGGCGAATCCGTAGACCCCACTCCCTATCTCGGAATCCCGAATGAGTGGGGACAGTACGATATCAAAGCCGCGCCGAAAGAACCGGCAGTCTACAAGGACAGCTACGACAAGGACGGTATCACATACACCCGCGCGAAAGACTTTGCGATAGTCTATCACGACAAGGACAAGCGCAAAAGTGTTGTGAAGCGATACATCAACGGCGGATTTTTCGCCAACTACCGCACGGAGGGCGGCGAGGTATACACGCTCCCCGTTGCCAATCTCGCGTGCGACATCAAGGAAATCCCGTCGGTGGCAAAGGACAATCTCTATGAACACGTATACGGAAATCATCTTGTATACGGTGTCGCCGATAATGCCACAAAGCAGTTTGCGGGTAAAAAGGTGTCTACGCTCCTTGTGCCGTACTCTGGAGACCCCAAAATCGAGCGCGTCGACAAAATCCCGTCGGGAATCAAGTATGCCGTGAGCGGTGTGCCGGTTGTAATCGACAAAAAGCCTGTCGATATGACCTATGTCAATGCGGAGGGATGGGATGGCTCCACCACCTACGGCACATCAAGAAATATGCTCGGAATCCGAAACGGCGAGATATGGGTGCTTACCTTGAAGACCACATCGGCAAACTACATCAAGTCGGGTGAGGTTTGGAAGAAGATACAAGGCGAGGGATTTGAAGACGTTATCGCTCTCGATGGCGGCGGCTCATACATCCGTGTCGAGGGTATCACAAGACGTTCGACAGGCGGCAGTCGCGCAATCAACAATATCATTGCGTTTTAACGCATTAACGGACTGTTTAACACTAATCTAACGTTTATTTAACGCTAATTTAAGTCTTATTTAAAACCATGAAGAAAAAAGACGTTGAATACTCAAAACGTCAGCTATCGGCAATAGTGAAGCTGTGGTTTGCGGGTGCGATTTTCGGAATGTGCTATTGTATAGTGCAACTGATTATCGCTCCCGACACGGCTACGCTTGACGGACTGCTGACTTACATCGGCGCTCCCATGAGCTGTGGTGTGGTGACGTATCTCATTAAGTCGGCGATGGAAAACCGCGAGAAAATCAAGCAGGAATACCGCTCCGACTACGGAGAAGAAGAAATAACTTACGAAGACGAAATAGGAGAGTAGTATGGACAAAATCAATTGGAAGCAGAAACTTACATCCCGCAAGCTGTGGGTAACTATCATCGGTATCATAATCGGCGTGGCTATGAGCTTCGGCGTGGGTGAGAGCGACTATGGAGAAATCGCGGGCAAAGTTGCGGGTGCAATTACAGCGATAAGCTCAATTATCGGCTACATCTACGGCGAGAGCAAAGTTGACGCGGCGCGAATTGACGCAGAAGGAATCAAAAGCATAATCGACACTGCCGAAAAGGAGGACAGCAAGGAGGGATAAGGTTGACCGACCATGCGAAACGCAGACAAGCGGTGCATAGTGTCGGCGATACTCAGGACATAGCAGACGCTATTGACCGATGCAATCTAAAGCCGGAGTACAAGCGGCTACTCAAAATACTGTACGTTGACAATGGGTGCCTGGAGGATGTGTGTGAAGCTGTGGGGCGAGAGTACACCACCGTATCGAAATGGCACAAGGCGGCTCTCATCAAGCTCGTGTACATTTTGCAGAAGTCTGGCAAGTTGTAAGCAAGTTAGAATCATATCGAAAACGCACTATATTGCGGCTGTTTGAATTTGCAATGCGCTAAATCAAGTTTGCAAGCAAGTTGTGAGCAAGTTAAACTCAAACTAAACTCAAACCAAATGCAAAAACAGTGCAAATAAAGTGAAAATCTCTTGAAAGAAAGAATCTCTCTGCGATGGTACAATTGTATCAGATACAGAGAGATTTTTTTCTTTGGAGGAAATATGGCGTACAACTTTGGCTACAACCAAAATCCGTACTACAGCGGTTATAATCCGCCGATTCAGCAGGTGCAACCGCAACAGACAGCACCACAGCCGCAGATGCAGAACGGATTTATCTGCCGCCCCGTCACAAGCCGCGAGGAAGCACTCGCAACACCTTGCGATTTTATGGCGGCGGGAGTGATTATGCCGGATATGGCTCACGGCATGATATATCTCAAACGATTCAATCAGCAAACCGGCGCGTCGGATTTTGCGGATTTTGCGTATACACCTCCGACAGCTCCGGCTAAAGACACGGCAGACTACACGCCCCGCGCGGATTTTGACAAACTTTGCTCAGCTTTTGCCGCTCTCCAAACAGAGGTCGAGAAAATAAAAAATCCCACAAAGGGAAAGAAAGAGGTAACGGAAAATGCCTAATATCAATCCCGCGATGCTTGTAATGCAGGCTCTCGGCGCGGGTCAGCCGCTGAACAACATCCTCGGTAATCTCGCGGGGCAAGGGGCGCAGTATGCGAAAGCCGTTGAACTTATCAAGGGCAAGGACGCGCACCAGCTCCAAACCATGGCTCAAAATATGGCTAAGGAGCGCGGCATAGACCTAAGCGAGCTTATGCGCTCACTCGGTATCAGCAAATAACAACAAATACAAGCAAATATCAATAAATAACACTTCCCTTTTCGGTTTGACTGGAGACCTGATTAAAAAACTGTCCAAAATCAATTTTTGAACATCACGCGAAAGCGGATGAAATAAATCGAAAAGGAGAAAAGAACATGGGCAACGAACTTTTGACAGGCTTCCTTGCGGGTCAGAGCGACGGCGGAAGCAACCGCAACGATGGCGGATTCTTCGGCGATTCGGGTCTTTGGGCGGTAATCATCCTCGCCATTATATTTGGTTGGGGTCGCAACGGCTTCGGCGGAAACGGCGGCGATTCATCCGGCATGGGCGCACTCCCCTACGTAATGGCGGCAGGCACTCAGGGCGGACTGACACGCGCAGACCTCCAGAGCGAGTTTGGATTCAACGGACTTGAGAACTCCGTGCGCGGCGTGCAAAACGGACTTTGCGACGGTTTCTACGCGCTGAATACATCTATCCTCAACGGCTTCCACGGCGTGGACAACGCGGTTTGCAACCTCGGCTATCAGACACAGCAGGGATTTAACGCAAACAACGTCGCTATGATGCAGGGATTTAACGGCGTAGAGCGCGGACAGGCGGCTCTCGCGACGCAGCTCCAGCAGTGCTGCTGCGAGAATGGTAGAGCGATGGAGCGCGGATTTGCCGACGTTGGCTACCGTATGGCAACCGACACCTGCGCGATTAACACCAACGCCGCTAACAACACGAGAGACATCATTGACGCGATGAACTGCGGATTCCGCGGAATCAGCGACAGACTGACAGCACAGGAACTCGCGGCTAAGGACGCGCAGATAGCAGCTCAGACACAGAAGATATTTGGTTTGGAACTTGCCGCTTCTCAGCAGGCGCAGAATCAGTACCTTGTATCTCAGCTCGGCTTTAAGGCTCCCGTACCCGCGTTTCAGGTCAATGCACCTTGGCAGTACACAGGTTGCAACTCCGGCTGTTCCGGCTGTGGCAACTACTGATTCACAACTCCGGCATTAAGCCGTGACCAACTTCGGGGGAGCGGCGCACCGCTTCCCTTTTGATTTTTTTGGAGGTATATAAAAATGGCTTGTACAAATGTATGCAGACTTTGCCCGCGCTTCATTTTGTCGCAGTCGGTGTCCTTTACCGGCGGCAACTTGATAATCAATCTTCCGGCGGGCGCGTATAATGCGGGAGAAAAATATTGTATCGTCGTAGCGCAGGCGATTCCGACGGCAACGACAATTAACGCTCCCGTGTACGTCACAATCGGAGATGGTACTACCCTATATCCTTTGACTAACCGTTGTTGCGCTCAGCTGACTGCCTGCTCGATAAGGACACGCACGAGATACAGCGCAAACGTAGTCACGACACCGACGGGCGGAAGCTTCCGTTTGCTCGGCAGACCCGCGTGCGCTCCGAATAATGACTTGCGCTCAATCAACGGCACAGCACCGACTACCACCACAACGGGAGGTGAAACTGTATGAAGAGAATGAATCCAAACTGGCTGCTCATGATGTCAAGTAACAAGGACAAGCGCGGTGAATACGGCAGACAAGAGCGTGACTATGACCGTGACCGCAAACAGCACGATTATGACAGATACCCCGAGTATGACCGTCACCGTCAGCCTGACTATGACGAGTACGACGGCTACGGCAAGCGCGACTACTACGGCGAGTACGGCATGAGAGACCGCCGAGATTATGACGGGCGTGAGCGCGAGGGTTACGGCAGACGCGGGAAAAAGCATGACAAGTTTACCCGCGAAGACGCGGACGAATGGACGGAGAAAATGAAAAACGCCGACGGGTCGAAAGGAGCGCACTGGACGTTTGAACAGACAGAACAGGTGCGCAAACAGCACGGTTATGACTGCGACCCGAACGAGTTTTACGCGGCATTAAACATGATTTACTCCGACTATTACAAAATAGGCAAAGAGTTTAATCTCAACTCCGTTGACTTCTATGCGGCAATGGCTCACGCATTCCTCGACGATGAGGACGCGACGGAAAATAAACTTGCGAAATACTATGAATGCATAGTTGAGTAACGTTGACAAGCATTTAACAAACGCGAGTAAAGCAAAAAAGAGGACGGTTTAACAACTGCCCTCTTTCTGTTTGTCAATAGGTTTGTCAAGTTTTTCTGAACATTTACAAACGTTGTTCAACGTTGCGTTTTCGGCATTTGCCTAAAATACTCTTCCCTGTCAATGCGTTTGCAAATCGTTTGTCAATGCGTTAAAAATGTTGATTTAGGCATTTGTAAATGTTGAAATAATGCCTTGACAAAGCGCGGTGGAAGTCTTAAAATAGCAAATAGAAATTTTTTTCACTTTCTTTATTTGCCAAGTCGGAATGTAACCGCGAGTTTTCCACAGGACACGAGTTTTCCACAGGCTAAATCTGCGACACTTTAGTTTGTGAAAATCCATTATACCTTATTACTTATTATAGAAATATTTATAATATAATTATTTATTATAATTAAAGTAGAAAACCGTTAAAAGGGACGTTTGGTTATTGTAGAGTAAAATTAAAAGGGACGTTTGGTTATTGTAGAACGGTTTTTTTGCGTTTCAGATTCACGTCAATTCTCGCGATTTCTCGCAAAAAAGTTTTCAACAGATGGTTTTCCACACAGTTACCAACATAGTTTTCAACATAGTTTTCAACAGGAGGGAACGAAAATGTATGAATCCAACGCAACAACCGACAGAGAAAGGTATGTTGTGAAGAAAAACGAGCTGATTCAGAGGTCAAAGTACATACTGACGGCGCAGGAGCAGAAGCTGTTATCGCTCTTGATAAGCAAAATAAAACCCGAAGATACGGAATTGTATGTGCAGGAGTTTGATTTACGCTATATTTGTGAATTGTTTGGCATACAGGTTGCCGGAAAGAACTACAAAGACCTCAAAGACAAGCTGAAAGCCATGAGAGACAAGTCTTTTTGGATTACAGACCCCAAAACGGGCAAAGATAGCTTGTGTGGATGGATTTCTTCCATATCGATTTCGCGCAGTGATATGACCGTGCAGGTTAGGCTTGACCCCGATTTATCGCCTTTTCTTCTGCAAGTCAAGGAACTGTACACGATGTACAAGCTAAAATCCGTGATATGCCTTGAATCAAAATACGCTATTCGCTTTTATGAGATATTAAAAAGCTACTCAAACATCGGAGAATACACTGTCGAACTGAACGATTTGCGAGAGCTGTTGCAAATCGACGGCTATTCAGTCTACAAAGACCTGCGCGAAAAGGTTATAGACAACTCCGTACTTGAAATCAACACAAAAACAGACATCAACGTAAACTACGAACCGCTTCGAACGGGAAGAAGCATAACGCATCTCAAGTTTACCATCACGAAAAGTAAGGAGTAAACCATGAAATATCTTACCATAGCTGAATTCGCCGACAAAGCAGGAGTTACAAGACAGTCGGTATACCAAAGATTAAGCAGAAACGGACTTGACGGATATCTAAAAGTGGACGAGGACGGAGTAAAAAGAATCTCCGAAGAAGCATTGAAACTATATAACAACGTCAAACCATGCGAAGCTATCACAGAAACAACGCAGGATGCTCCACAAACGCGCGAGAACGGAGAAAGTGCGAAAGATGAATACTTGACTGCCAAAACAATAAAGAGCCTGCAAGAGACTGTAGAAGCTCTTAGAGACGTTGTGAACAGGCAAGCGGAAGAGCTGAATCAAAAAACTGAAATGCTCGACGAACGCGACAGACAAATTGCCGACTACGCCAGCAAATTCGCCGAACTTGCTCACAACGCACTACAAACCGCTGTGCAGGCTCAAACACTCCACGCGGTTAGTGAATCGGATAAACTTGTTAAATCCTCTCAGAGCGAATTGCAGGGCGTTGTAGCAAACGAAAATGTGGCTGCTCGCGAAAATGAATCCGATTTGGCAATTGAACAGAACGGTAAACATGGGTTGAAATGGTTGTCAAAGCTGTTTAGTAAACATTGAACAACGTTGATAAACCTGTTGACAAATGCGTTTAAGCATGCTATAATGGCTATGCAAGATAAACATTGGTTGTTCTTCGTATTGAAACTCCTTTCTTTCAAAATATCCGAGCAAAACAGACGAATTCACTGTAAGACCGCTCGGATATCGCGCTATACGTTCAACGGCAGACGATACCAGAATGTGTACAACGGCGGTTCAACTCCGCAAAGCGCGAATAAACATGGCTGTGTTCCTTTCGGCTTTGTTTTTTTGTCGGCGGCAGCTTTTGAGCTGTCGCACATGGGAACGGCGAATCGGTCGTTTGGTGGTCAACAGACTGCTTACGAGGGTTCAACTCCCTCCGTTTCCTTTCGTGGTTTCTGCCATGAATGTCTCCTCCTTTGTTTTTTGATTTTGCTGTGCAAAAAAGAGCGTTCTTCTGAATTGACGCTCTTTTTGTTTTGTCAAATTATTTGTCAATGTTGAATTAGCGTTTACTAACAGCCTAAATTGTCGAATGTAGAAACGTAACATTTTTATATTATCTTTTAAGATGGTATATCAAAAACAGCTATTGCCTTTTAAGAGTTGGCGTGCTAAACTTGAATTAGCAAATATTACCAGAAGAAAGGAAATAGACAGATGAATGAATGCAGACTTAAACTGGCAGATATCGTAAGCAAATTGAACGACAAAGGTATAATCCTTCTCTTGCGCTTCGCAAAATTGCTCGTGAAAAATAAAAATCTTTTAAAATGAACACAAATTCTTTCAAAAGGCTATTTACAAACGGACGTTCGCGTGATATAATCGACAGCAGAAAAAGAAGGGAAGTGCAAAATGAAGGAACAGATAATAACAGAGATAACCGAGATACTGCAAAGATGCTCAGAAGAACGTCTTGAACTGATTATACGGCTTGTGACAGTTATTGTTGCAGTGACAGACAGAACAGCAGAGTTGTCTGAGAAAACCGTACTGAGCATTGCAAGACACGCAAAATAGGAAAGAGCAGGGAAGTGATTCCTTGCTCTTTTTTTATTTTATTTAGTTACGTTCTTGCGGATGGTAGCCCATGCTTTGGAAAACCATGCTCTGAACTCGGCGCAATCCATATTCGCGCACTGTTTCGCTTTGTACAATCGATTCCCTTGATACTTGCATTTTTCGCGTCCGCATGGGTAGTCGGGAAACATCTTTTGCAACTGTTCGAGTGTAGGCGGTTCTTGCATATTCACCTCCGATTAGAAAGGCAGTTCTTCCGAATCGGGGTTTATGTCCTCGAACGTGGGTGTTATGGCAGCTGCTTTCGGTTGGGTGTATGCGTCGGGGATGTAGCTTGACTGCGGTGCGGCTTGCGGTTGCGGCATTTCCGACTTCGCGTCAACGAAATGTGCTTCGTCAGCGACAATTTCAGTAGCAAAACGCTTCTGCCCCTGTTGGTCAGTCCATGTTCTTGTTTGAAGAGTTCCGACTACGCAGATGGAACTTGCTTTTCTGAAATAGCGCGTGATGAATTCAGCCGTCTGTCTCCATGCGGTTATATTGAAGAAGTCCGCTTTAGTTTCCTCTCCGTCTTTGCCGGAGTAACGTCTGTTGACCGCAACGGTAAATGATGCTACGGAAATTCCGGACGGTGTGGTTTTCAGCTCGGGGTCTGCCGTCAAACGTCCTCCGAGGATAACCTTGTTAAAATTAAAGTTTGCGATAAGTCAACACTTCCTTTCAATTTCTAAGCAGTAATGTAGCGGCTATGACTTCAACCGCTATTTGTCCGTACATCATGGCTTTCAGCTTCGGTTTGACAGGTTTTGCGTTCGGTGCTTCGTACAGCGCAAACGCTCCGATGAAATAGCCGACGGCGTATGTGTACAGCAGTATCGCGACGATTATTTTAAGTATCTGCATTATCTTTCTCCCAGACGCATTTTCTCTTCGGAAACTCCACGTCCGTTGCGCAAGCCATATAGCCTATCGCGTCAATGAAGCTGTCGTAGCTCTCGAAATAGCTTGTCTCCATTCGTCCGAGCTTGAACAGCAGCATCATAATAGCTACGTCTCGCGCATCCACGCCGCAGTCCGCACCCGGTGCGACGCAGTTATGTTTGAGATATGTTGTCCAATAATCCGCTATCATGGAGAAGCTGTTTTCCGGCTCTCCGTACTGCTCGTTGCGGTCGTTGCAGATTATCTTTTTTACCTCGTTAAGGATTGTTTCGCGGTTTTCTTTGCTCATGCGTCTATCTCCTGTATTTTCACTAAAATATAGTCTTCGTTGTGCCATAGCATATTGATTTGTTTAACATATTTGCGGCTATCATCGTGTATCAGCAAGTCTTTCGTACCGTCTTCTATGAGTTTCACGAAGGAGCTGCAATTTGACAAATCTAATTGAGAGTTAAACCAGTATGTAAACGCAACCGGCTTATCGAACATCACAGGCTTTTTAATGCACTCTCTGACTGCGGCGCGTGTTATGGTGTGCCAATATTCCGCATCTTTCTGCCGCACTGCCCAATGTTTGCCTGCGTAGTACGCGTTCAGCCCATAGCGTCTGTTCCACGCTGTCTTTCCCGCCTTTGTCGGCGGATAGTCGATTTTAAACATTACCGTTTTCGTGGTATCACCTCGCATTCGTGTTTGTTTTCGATATGGTACATCCTGCCGCACATCGGGCAGTTCTGTATCTCTGGCATATGTTCGACAAGGTTCAGTATATGCCGCATTGTGTCCGCTTCGGGACTGTCGCGCTCACGCTGTATCAATGAGCGGAGGGTAGTTTGCATTTGTTCTTTAGTCATTTTTTGTAACCGTTCCAAAATCCATCTATTTCCTCGCGAAATGCTTTGTTTTGGTTGTTCTTTAGAGGAAACGGTGATTTGTTTCTCGAATAGCACTGTTCGCATATCTTGTGCCCCTTCATTGGAGGACGTTTTCCACACCTCGAACAGAGATTTATGCCATCAAAGAGAAAGCGCGGTGTGCAATCTGTGGCGGCTCGGTAACACTCCTTTCGCTGTCGGCTCGTGCGTACCCTGCATTCGTTGCAGGTTTTAAATCCTTTGGTGGCGGGTCTTTTAAAACATCTCGTGCAAATGCCTTTCTCGGCACATTCTTTGCGTCTCTTTTTCGACCACACTTTTTCATATTCTTTTGCTTTTTCGGTTTTCTCTTTCGGTGGCGTATCATTAATGCAATCGGGGTATGGGCAATTGAAGCAGTCGCTTATTTTGCATTGCATTCTTGTCTCACTATTCTCTCTTTGCAGTCAACCTCCGCAAGCCAATACATTTTCTTGCACTCATCGCACGTGCATTCCTTCTCTGCCGTGAGTAGATGCGCACGCGGACAAGTACGCCTATAGTCTATAGAGCGCGGGCAAAGTGGCAAGAAGTCCTGACCGATGGGAAACGGCGCATAAGGATAATGCCTTAAAAATTCGCTTTGCCTCGTCTCGACGGGGTGTTCCTTTGCCCATTTTTCTACAACTTCAACGGCTTCTTTCGGATAAACAAAGCATCTCGTATCGCAGTCAGAGTTTTCTTTGTAAATGTCGCATTCGTCGCAATTGCATATGGTTTTACACATTCTCCTTTTTTCTTTCAAAAACTCAATCGCGTCCATAGTTTTCCTCCCAGTGTTTCTTGATTCTCGCAAAAACATCCTCGGCTGTCAGCCATCCTTTAACGATGCCGTCTTCGCGTTCTTCCTTCGTCAGCAGTCCCATGATTTCCAGTCTATCGCACACTCCACCGTAGGTTAGTGCGCCCTCGACCACGCTGCAAGCTCGTCCTGTGTTTGCCGGATAACATATCTGATATCCGCCGTCCAAGTCTTTTCGCGGGTAGAAGTCGAACACAATTCCCGCTTCTTCGAGCATTGTTTTCAGTTTGAGGATTTCGTTATACTGTTCCGTTTTGTGTCTCCTTCGTTTGGGGTAAAACTTTTCGATGTCTCATTTATTAGCATCCACGCGAAATATCCTGGATATGTCGGCGCTAATTCCCGCGTCTTGTCTCCCTCGCTTTTCCATATGGCGTTGTTGATGTTTGCTTTTTCACGCCATCTCACAATATCATCGGCGTATGCTCTCGCATTATTTCGGGAATAGTGGAGTTTCCCCATCAGCAGTTTAATGAATCGTTTCTTAGTCATGTTTTACCTCCCATACTGACAGCCTATCATGTTCGACAGCTCCATCAGCTCACGCCTGAGCCGCTTAATGTCGGACTGCACCTGAGTGTGTCCGCACATACCGCTATATCCTATAGCTGTTTGTGCGTTGAGGTATATAGTCTTATTGAGCTTCTGTGTGAGTTGCTCGACAAACTCCATTTGTTTCATTATTTCGCTTGCGCGGTCTGTTTTATTGTTCATTCTTCATCCTCGATTTCATCCATTTTTGCTCCGCAGCACGGGTAATAGTTGAATCTATCCTCAATCGGATATCCGTCAAGCCAACCGCAATTGCTACAGAAATACGCATGAGCGTACCCGCCACGACCGTTATCAATCCACCGCGCGTGTACCACAGGTGCAACGTCGGCGGGTGGGATATCCTCTACTTCTTCGCCTATGCAATCCGCAACTCCGCTATAATGTCCCTCACTGCTACCATGGATAAGGGAGTATTTCTCTACACGTTTTAATACTTCGATTTTGTCTACGTATTCACTCATTTTTAATTCCTCTCGCTAAAATATCGTCAAGACAAGAGTTGTATCCTCTCTCGTAGCTCTCATCAAAATCTAAGATATACTCTCTTTCGGTATCGTACCTTTCGGGCATTTCTTTTAGCGGACACCACTCAGGTTTATCCTTTGCTCCGACATATCCCTTATACTTCAAGCAGCATTCATATACTAAATCGTATTCGTCTCCGATACACAAAGGACAACCACCGCAAGTTTCGGGCATATCTATTACTAATATTGCTTTGTTAGTCATGTTTCTCCTTTCCGTGCCTCTTAAGGTGGCAGTCGACACACAATGTAATAAGGTTTGATGGTTCATCTCCGCCGCCTTCTGATACAGGCACTATATGATGTACGTTTAATTTTCCGTCGTCTATTGGGACGAAGATTCCGAACTCGTTTTTGAAAGCATGAAATTCGCCGCAGTCTTGACAGGTGAAGTTGTCTCGGTACAAAATCCTTAGTGAGTAAGCGTCACGTCCTCTATTCCAAACAGTCATATTATTAAACTTTTTACTGCATTCGTTTGAGCAGAAGCTTGTCCGTCTGCCGCTCAGAGGGTGTCCGCACCATTTACAGTGTTTCGGCTCGACGTACTCCGGCACTTTGAACATTACGTCTCCGTATGCTTTCATTGCTTCGTACAGCGGAGGAAACGGACGACGAGTTCCGTTACGTTCCCAGTAGCGTTTATAGGTCATCTCAAATACCTTTCCACGACGTAAGGGCAAGTAGCAATTTCGCGATATCTTATGTTCGGTATTTCGCATCCTGTTCTATGGACACAATCAAAACAAACCCTATCAAATATATCATCGATTACGTTATACTCATCGAAGTTGTCAACGTAGCCGCCCTCATTTCTCACATATCGGTTGACTAAATCATAACAACCTGTGTGATATTTGCTGTCGAAAACATCTCCGCTATCCGACTGCACTATATGTACGTATCTTTCGCCTTTTGCTATCGTTCCGTGACACAGGTCGCATTTATGCTCTTTTCTTGCGATTGGTGTTTTTTCTTTGTGAAATCCATCCATTTCATTCCTCCTTGTACACATACTCGACCGCCGCGAGCAGCCGCTTTACTTCTTCGTAGAATTCGGTTGCCGTGACAAAATCACAATCGGCGGTGTCAAAATATATCACCGCATTTTGCTTATCCATGTATCTTTCGCACACATTAGTTATGTGATTTGTGGATATAAGCATCCTTTTACCTTCTAAGTCGTGCAGTTCGATAAAGTTATTCATCCTTGTCTGCTCCTTTCTCTGTCTGTCGAAATCCTGCTTCGTAAAGCTAAGGTCTTCGTAATCTCTCATCATTATCCAAACCTCACTTTTGTTACCGCTTCGCAAAATTCGTCGATTTCGCTCTGCCATACCGTCACATTGCCAAGCTCCCGCCAAATCAGCGGGAATCCGCCTATGCCGTCAAACAGGCTCGCCATAGTTGCGCCGCGCTCAAGCTGTTCCGCCAGTCTTCCGAGGACGAATCTCCACGGCGGCAGTGCTATGCTGTTTCCGCAGGCTCTGTATCTCGCGGAGTCTGTGCTCTCCTTGTGCAGTTTGCCTTTTGAGTCTGTCCACGCTCCTATGTCAGTCCATCCGTCAGGATATCCCTGCAGTCGCTCACACTCGAGCGGAGTCAGTCTATACACTGTATATCGCGTCTCAGAGTAGACAATAGGTTCATCTTTATAATCTCTCGCGCAAATAGTCATGGTTTTGTTTTCCTCAATTTGAGTAAATTTGCCGGTTGTAGCACACACCGCTTTTGCAATCACAATCCCGCCCTGATTGCTTGACGGATTACCTCCGCTTGTGTCGAGAGTACGCGAAGTCTCCGCCTCATATATGCCGCTGTCGGGATTATCGGACAACATGGAGTTTGAGTTTTGAGAGCAGATTCCGTACGCTTTTGTCTGCCGCATGATATACGGAGTATTGTTGCCGCCCGTACCCATGCGGGAGGTCAGCGTCTGCACATTCCCATCCTTCGATAGCTCAACTCTGCTGTCCGCTCCGTGATTGTCAACCGCGCAAACCGCCGGAATAGCACCCGCTCTCAGCGTAGGCGAGCGTTCTTCCTCAAACCCCACCGACCGCGCATCTGCCGAGTTTCCGTCGCAAAATCCCGCCGACTTATCGTATCTGCCGACCATAGGCAAAGCGCCGTGCGATTCCGCTCGGAGAGTTTCCGTTATTTCGCCTGTGTAAGCTCCGCGATTCGTGATTCCAACGCATTCTGCAGCATCTCCGGCAACCTTTTTCCGCGTTGCTCCACCCTCCGCAGGATGCCGCGACACGCTTTCTCGCTCAAAGAGTATTTCGGGAGCGGATTCTCCTCCAAAATCTGCGACAAGCGCGATTCGACAGCGACGCTGGGGGACTCCCCAAAACTGTGCGTCGAGTACACGCCAAGCAACGGAGAATCCGTCACCCATGATACAGCCGCTTGTTCTCCATTTTCCTTGCGGAGGTCGAGGTATAACGGCGTTTTCGTCCGCGACCCTGACCGTTTCTTCGAGGACTTTTCTAAAGTCTTCTCCTCCGTTTGAGGTGAAAGCTCCGGGGACGTTTTCCCACACCATGTATCGAGGGTATTCTTTTCCATATGTTTCGCGCATCTCCTTTATAATTCTAATTTGCTCCATAAACAGACTTGAGCGTTCTCCGTCCAGTCCTGCGCGTCTTCCGGCAACGGACAAGTCCTGACACGGCGAGCCGCCTATTATTACTCTGACAGGCTGAGCTGTCCTGCCGGATATTTTTGTTATGTCTCCGAGGTGCTCTATCATCTTAAAATCTGCTGCCTCCTCTTACGACATAATACTTATTTGTGTCGATTTTCATACTTTCATCCTTTCTGCCGGATTCCGCCCGGCGCGGTATTTTTGCGTTTCCGTTTCGCTGCGCATCACTGCTCTTCGATTCCGTTTCGGGTCCTGTCGTAGCGATTCGGTGCCATTCCGCAGCTTATCTTAGCACTGCTGTTCCGTTGCTACGCCTATCGTTGCGATTCGATTCCTTGCGTTGCCTTTCCGTTGCCGCTCTCAGCGTCGCCTTTCCTTGCCTTTGCTGCGCTTGTCCCTGCTTCGCTATTCCTTATCGCTTCTGCGCTATGCCTATCATAGCAATTCGTTTCCTTTGCTTCTCGAAGCGCGGCTGAACTATTCAATTCCGTTGCGGTTATCTTCCTGTGCTGCCGAAGCCGTTTGCTCCGCGTTCTCCGCTTGCTATTTCGTCGACTATAACAACGTCGCTTGTATCACAAGCCGTCACCACAAGCTGTGATATCTTGTCTCCGCGATTGACGGTGTACACCTCGTGAGACTGGTTATAGAGCTTTATCTTGATATTTCCATCATAGCCTGCGTCCACTAATCCTGTCGAGAGTATGCCGTGATTGACGTTCAGTCCGCTTTTGCTCCATATCTGACCGCAGAATCCCTCGGGTATCTCCGCGCACACACCTGTGTCTATCACCGCGCTGTCTCCGGGGTAAATCGTGACCGTAACAGGAGATAAGAGGTCTATCCCCGCGTCCTGTTTGTGCGCTCTTATTGGTGTTAATGCTCCTGCTTTAAGTTTAAAGTTCATATGTATCTCCTTACAGTGCCACTCGGGCAACTTCTTTCATGATTTTCTCGTACTCGCCCATGTCAAGAGGGATGAACGGGTTCTTTGGTTCTTTCGGCGGTTCTTTTCGGTTTACCGCCACTGCATCTTCTTTCGCCACTTCTTCGAGGTGCAGTCCGCACTTTTCAAGTTTCTCGTGCATTTCGTCGAGTTCCTTGTACAGGTCTTTGTCAATACGGCGGTTGCCCATCAAAAAACGTTCGATGTAGTTCTTTATCTGAGGTGCTACAAGCGCGTACAGGCGGTCTAACCTCTCCGCGCCGTAGTTGTAGGTGTCATGCATATAAATCAGCGTGTACGCCGTGTAGAGCCTGACAGCACGTCTTGCGTTCGCTTCGTACCATGCCGTTCTCACGTTGTGCGACAGAACTTCGAGCTGGGTATGGTGCGTGTTCTCGTTGCATTTGTTTTCGGGGGAAAGTGCGTCGAAATCGCAGTCGGAGAAGCCTATGTGACTGAGTTCGCGCTTTATCATGTACTCGGTCGTGTCTACTCCATCGTCGATGAGGTCTGCGCTGTCTCCCTTGCGTCTGCCCTTACCTTTGTTGACGTAAATTGCCGTCGGCATATTGTCGTTCACCATCGCCGTAAGTCCGTTACGGTTGCCGTCGTAAAACCTTTGCAGTCTCTTTTCGCGGAAGCCGTAGTTTTCAGCAAGCGTTACGCCGAAAGCAACGTCCACATATTCAAGCAGCCACATTCCGTATTCGGTGGTGAGTGCGTTTTCCGCTTTTTGGTACTGTGTTTTCTTTACCAGACACTTCACGTTCCTCTATCCTCCACTATGTTGATTATCGTGTACAGCATATCGCGTCTTTTGCGGAGATTTGCTCTTTCTTCGTTCGGTGCGTTTCTCTTATCGGCTGTTTTAAGACTGTTTTCGGTCTTTTTCAGCACCTTCCAGAGGTAACGCAACTCTTCCGAGTATTCGTTGGAGTACGTTCTTTCGCAAATTCCGCATACCTGTCTTCCTTCGGGGATTGTTGCGCCGCAATACACGCATTTATTATGATTCCTGCCGTCATTGCTGTTCTCCTTTTGTTTTCGTATTTTCTCTCTGTGCTGTCGTTCGTATATTCGGCTGGGTTCTGTAATCAGCCAATGCTCCGGCGTGATTATCTCCGCCCACCACACGACGCTTTTGACTTCGAGAGAGAAATCAATCGTCGCGGTGACGTTCCATTTGCCATGTTCTGCGCTGTATGGGATGCACTTGTACACGCCGCTTATCAGCCGCACGACGTACACGCCGCTTTTCTCGGGTTTTTCCTCGCTTGCCTTGTGCCACACCCACGCTATGTTCATCTTCCGCACACCTCTCTGATTGTTTCGGCTGATACGTAGCCGAGACGCTGACTGTCGGTGTGCATTCCGTGGCTGTCGTACTTGATTTTGACCTTGTGTGTGCAGATGCCGCGTTTCAGCCTTCCGTAAAACTCTCGTTCATGCGCTTCGTAAATCTCTCTGACGGTCGTTATCAACACTGTGAGCATAACAGCAGCAAGGATATATACTGTCGCTACAACGTCTGAGGAAACTGTATACCACCAAAACCCCATCGAGATGGTGAATACGGTGCCTGTGATACCGCTTGCTGCGATTGCATTCTGTATCAGCCTTTGTTTCATCGCCTTTGTCCTTTCGCTTCGCTCAGAATATCGTCGGAGGAAGAACGCTCATCCAGAACTCAACGTTTTTGATTTCGTAGGTTCTGCCGCCGTCGGGAAGAATTCCCCATCCGTCGTACTTGACGGAGTAGTCGGCTATCATCATGTCTCCGTCTCCTGTCCAAACGAGGTATTTGCCGGACGCTTTAGGTTTGCGGCTTGCGGGATTCCACGGTGTGAATTCGGTGAAAAGTGTGTTGTCAGTCATGGTATTTAGTCCTTTCATTGGTTCAGCAGGTCTTCAAACTCTGCTTTGTTTTTGATATAGTCCGCGATTCTGCGGTCTTTGCCGTTTACCTCTACCGCTATGCACAGCTCCATCAGGCGTGAGCAAATACGGTATCGGTCTATGTTCTTTCTGTCGAACATCTCGTCTCTCGTGAGGTTCGTGGTGACTATGAGCGGCTTGTGAGCTTTGCACCGTGCGTCAATCACCGCGAAGAGCTGTTCGTTCATCCACGGTGTGTTTCTCTCTGCGGCGTAGTCGTCGATACACAAGAGGTCGTAGTCCTGTGCAAGGCGGTTTATGTAACCTTGCTTTTCGGGGTTGTCGAAGAGTTCGTTTGCTATCGCCGCGAATGTAGCGAACTTGACGGAGTAAAGCTTGTCCATCAGCGCGTTTGCAATCTCAAGAGCGGCGTATGTCTTGCCTGTACCGCACGAGCCGAAGAAGAGAAGTCCTTTTCCGCTGTCGCTGAACCGCTCGAAATTCTCAACGTAGTTCCGGCATTTCCTTGTCAGCTCGGGGTTTGTGCCGTCGTCGTTCTCGAAGTTGCAGTTGCGGAGTGCTTTATCGCTGAACGCGCTGTCTTTGAGTACTTCGGCGCGGCTGTCGTGCAGAAACTTTTTCCGCTCCGCTTCTTCCCGTTCTTCACGGCACTTGCACATACACGACACTTTTGTTTCGCGTCCTCCGAGGGTGACTGCGGTCTCTTTCGGAGTGTGGCATTTACCGCAGTACAGTATCCCGCCTTGGGTGTAATCTCCGGCTTCTCGCGGATTTGCTTCTTTTGCGGCTTGCGCGATTTTTGAGAGAGTGTCCGCGAAGGGATTATCCGAATACTGCATTCATGTCCTCCCAGTCTTCCTGCGACATCCACGGCGGCTTGCTATTCGCGTCTCTTGTCTCTGCACTTGTCTCGTACTCGTCTTCCCATCGCCGCTGGCAGAAATACGTTGAGCCGTCAAGGGTGTACTTCTTTCCGTCGGGTCTTGACGCTATGTAGTCCTTGTACCGCCTAATACCGTCGGCTATGGTATCGTCGCTTACGCCATCTCTTATCGCTCTCTGATAGCTCTCAAAGGCGTTCTTTTTGCCCTGTTTCTTCGGATATTCCGCCCACAAGGCTTCAAAACGCTCCGCTATCGTCGGTTTTCTGTGCTTAATCTCGGCTTCTATGGGGTCAAGGGGTTCAAAAGCTGTGAATGGTATCTGCTCTTCCGCACACGCGCCCGCGCACACGCCCGTTAGTGCTTCTTCTCTCTTTTCTTGAAGAGGGGGATTATAGGGGGAGTTAATAAGGGGGTGTGGGGGAAAAGAAGAGGGGGAACAAGGGGGAGAGACTTCTTTTCTCTCTTCTTGTCTGACATTCGTCTGACTGTCATCTGACATTCGTCTGACATTCGTCTGACTGTCAGATTTAGAGCGGTGTTTTTTCTGATACTCGTTGTCTCGTTTCAGTCGCCCGATATCTGCGTAAATGTCGCTTGCTATGGGTTGATATCTCGGGGAAACCTCGGGTTCATGTTCACCTTTCAGAATCGCCATCATAAGCGTTTTGAAGTCCTTCGGAGGGAGCATATCGAGTTTTGCTATCCATCTTTCGGGGATGTTCATTTCACATCATCCTCTCTAACAAGATAGAGCTTGAATCCGAGATAGTGGATTATTTGCAGTATCTCGCTGACTTTAAAGTGCGCTTTTCTGCCGTTATTGGCAGGGTTAATTCCGCTGAGCTTATAGCACATTGTTTTCGGGGCTATTTCAATTAGTTCAGCCATTCCTCCGTCGGTATAACCGCGTGTTTTCCAGTTAATGTGCAGTTCATTCACAAGCTGTCTTTCGTCGATTATCTCCGTTGTCTTTTTCATGTTTCTGTACCTCCTTTCGCTTGCGTGATTTTATGGGGTTCTCCTGCGGCGTTGTGAGAGCTTCGTAGAGGGTGTAGTTGCCGCCGCTGATTCTGCCCTGTGTCCTTTGCACCGGCACTCCGTAGAGCTTGCACCACTCTGTCAGCGTGTGCGTCTCACCGTTCAGCTCGTACAGTTTTCCGCTTCCGCGCTTAGGCATTTTTCTTTGTACCTGCCGCCGTCGAGCAGTTTCTGCATCTTGCTACGCCGTCGGTGTTCGCTCTCTCCGCCATGTGGTAAACCTGTCCGGCGTTCCATGTCTTGCCGCTCTTGTCTGTAAATGCTTCAAACGGTTTTCCGCACACTGCGCATTTGTACTCTTTCGGTTTCTGCTCCATGTTGTCGAGTTCGCTCACCGATATCTCGCCAACGGGCGGTGTATGTGCCGTTCTCGCTTGCTGTGCGGCTGTGTACTTCGTTCTGTCGTTTTGCCAGTATACATCTGCCGCCATGCCTAAAGCCTTGCAAGCAACGCTTAGAGCATCTGTTAATCCCATCTTGTACGCTTCGTCTGACACATACGCGCCGTTTCTCTCGACTGTTGTGAGGGAAGAACCACCTGTGCCTGGAATTGCTTCGCTCCACTCTCCGTCAACCTTGACGTAGAGGTTAATGTTGACGAAAGCGCGGATTTCATTGTCTGTTCCGGTTTCGAGCCACTGTTTCGTTATTTCGTATTTCCATCCGAAACCGCACATTCCGAAAGTCTCAGTTAGTGCCTTGATTCTCCACATCGGGTTGATATCCGACATTCCTTTAAGTCTTCCGGCGGCTATCGGTTTAATCGCTTCCGGCGGTACTGCGCGGAGCTTGTTGTATATATCCATGTTTTCCATAATCAATACTCCCTGTATGGTTTATAATCTTCGCACTGTATGCCCTCTTGCTTCATGAAGTCTCTGAGCTTCACGAGCTGCTCCTTAGTGCCTGTAGCAATGTAAGTGAGCCTATAGAGTTTAACGTCCTCTGAGGGCGTTGTGGACGTTTCTGGGGCATTTTCTTTCAAGCTGTCGAGAGCTTCCTTCATGTGCTTGTCGGCGGTTTCGAGACGCTTTTTTATGTTCTTTGCGTCGTTCTCGAAGTCGATATATCCGGCAAGGACTGCAGTTTTAACTCCGGCTACGTAGTCGCTGAAGTTCGCTGTCATTTTGCGGAGCTTTGTTCTTGCCTTGCGGTAGTCTTTTGCGGTGTCTTCCGATATCGGCACAGCTTCCACTCTGTCGCAAAACTCATTGATGGGTTCGATAAGGTTTGCAAGGTGGTTTTCAAGTACCAGTTCGCTTTTAATCTCGACGAGGTTCACGCCTTCGGGAATGATATCCTCGGTATAGATATTGGCGAGAGCCGTTATCTCGTTGGTCTCGGTCATTGCTCTAACTCCTTCTTTCTTCGTTTAAAGCAAGCCTGTGCGCCTGTGCATTTCGCCGCTGTGCAGGTCAGGCAGACTGCTATGTCTTTCGGGTCGACTGCATTGTGTGACGCAACACCTTTCCTCCCCGCCGCTCTCTTGTTTGTTTCGAGCTGCTGTGTGTGCAGATTTGTCACGTCATACAGATATCTCGGCATTCCTCATGCGCTCCTTTCGGTCTTCTTCCTCCTGCTCGGTGTCTACGGGGTCGCAGTTCAGCGATTCGAGGGTTTTGCCGAGGCTGTAGAAGAAGAAGTCTGTCGTGCAGTCGGGGCAGATATACTCGATATTGTCTCCATCGAATGTGATGAGGACGGGCTTCCCGATGTGGTCTGCTGTGATTTGGTCGTGACAGCGGGTGCAGATGTGGTGATTCTCGGCGATGGTTTTGTCTACGTATGTCCACTCGCCGAATTTGTAGAGTTTAGTCATTGTCATTTTTGCGGTATTTCTTTTCGGCGTCTTTGCACTCTTTGTGGTATTTTTTCTTAGCCGCAACATATCCCTGCGCAAATGCGAGGAGAAGTGCGCGCCCTTCTTTGTCGGTTTCGAGACAAGCCGTTTCAATATTTTCGAGAATAGAACTGTCGATTTCTTTCGGCTGTTCTTTTTTCATGTTATCACCTCCATGTGTTGCATACTCATTGATTTGTGGCACAAACACATTATATCACCGCGCAATGTGTTTGTCAACACTTTTTTGAGAAAAACAAAAAATATTTTTCGTTCTTTTGTGTTGACAACACATCGGAAGAGGAGTATAATATTATACAAAGGAGGTGATGATATGATAGCTGAGAATATAAGAGCTTTGAGAAAAGAACTCGGCTTATCACAAACGGAGTTCGCCAAAAGGATTTACGTCTCACGCGATGTTATAGCAAATATCGAGTTGAAAAGAGTTGAGCCGACTGAGCTGATAGTAAATGTCATATGCGTTGAATTCGGTGTAAATGAATCTTGGTTGAAAACCGGCGAAGGCAATATGTTTCAATCGAAAGTCGCTGAAGACAAGATAATTGATGCTTTCGGCAAGCTGACTCATGAAGTGGATTCTTCGTTTGTTAAACAGTTTGTGGCGGCACTTGCAGAGCTTACGTCTGATGAGTGGAAGACAATAGAAAACTTTGCTTGGAAAGTTGTCGAACGTCAAAAAGAAGCAGACGATAAGTAAAAGCGAATAAAAAAAAAGAGCAGGGAAGTGATTCCTTGCTCTTTTTGGAATGATTTGGTTTTATTCTAAGCCTTCGAGTTCTTTTATTCTTTCGTCTATTTCGTCTAACGCTTGTCTGATACTCTCGTTATTCTCATTGATTTCTTTGGTCTTTTCGGAAATTTCATGGTTGCGTTTACCTAATTCGGTCTGCTCGTATTCTCTGTCCCACTTCGCTCTTAGCCAAAACGTACACGCGCCCATGAGAGCCATTACAAGCAGGAACAGAAGGAAAATTTTTAATACTTTCATTTGCCTTTCACATCCTCTATTCTTTTTTCGGCTTCTTCGATGTCCTTGTCAATCTCTTCGAGAAGCTTTTGACGGCGTTCGTGGTTCTCGTTCATGATTTCGAGCAGTTGACCGAGTTCGCTGTTTTCAAAATCCTCTTGATTCTTGCGCTTTTGAACTTCGCCGAGCTCGTGAGCGACAAGCAGCGTTACACATATCACTGCAACGGCGAAAATAGCTAAAATGATACTAATTGCTTTTGACTTCATAATGATGCTCCTTTCGGTTTTGAAAAATGATACCACAATTTGAACGGAATTACAATAATGCATTGACAAAATGTCAAAAATATAATAAAATAGTGAAAAAGAGAAGGGAAGAATAACAAAGGAAGAATGAAAAAAGAGCCTTGCGGCTCTCTTTTTTTGCTTATTCGATTTCTTCCCACGTAAAGCGTCCTTTTCCGCTGTTTCTCCACTGTCCGAAGCCGCTGTATTTGCCATAGTCAAGCCATTCGCGGACTGCCGGTTCAAGTTTTTCGTCGAAAAGCAGAATTGTAAACTCGACGGAAGAACCTGCGGGGAGTGTTTCCGATGCAGCGAGTGCTGTTCTTTCGCCTGTTGCGCCGTTGGTTCTCAGTGGGCGTTCGCATATGCCGAGTTCGCCGTTGATATTGTAGGGCGCAAAGCGAGGTTCGACGAAAATCAGCTTGTCAATCACTTTCTTATATGCCTTGATTTTCGCGGATTCCGTCGTTTTTACGCGGGAAAGTCCGCCGCAAGCGTCTTTAAACGCCCCTTTGATTTGATAATCCCACACTCCAGGCTTACCGTCCTGCTTCGGGAAGACCGTCACGCCTTTGTTGTCTTCCTCTTCGCCGATTGCTTCGATTTCGTCTTCCGTATCAAGCGGGTCGGGTGCTTTGCTTGCGATGTACTCGCTATAGATTTTCTCGCTCGATGGGGAAGAGCCTAACACTTCCTCGATAAATGTTAAACGTACTTTTAGTTCTTTTGCTACAAAATCTGCCATGTTTTTTGTTCCTTTCTTTTCCTGCGTTTCTGCCTTCTTTTTCTTTGATTGTCCTATCCGTTTCAGGGCGTGACTCATCGGAACCGTTCCGTGCCTTCGCCTTGCTTTGCCGTTGCTTTGCCATGACCGTCAAATCAATGCCCAACTGCGCCGAGCCTTTGCATCTCTCCACATTGCCTATATTTGCCATGCACTTCCTTTGCTTTTCGTATCGTAGTTTCGCCATGCGCTCCTTGCCTCGCTTCGCCGTCGCCTTGCTTTCCGAAGATTTACTACGCTACTCCGTTTCGACGATTTTTCAGCTTTCCCCGACCACCTCCTTAATTTTCGTCGATACAACATCAGCCGCCAACAGTTCGAGCGCGTATTCCGGCGGTTGTCTTTCGCCGATATCCCAAGCTTCGACCGTTCGTTTAGCGATTAAGTAATTTTGAGAAAATTCTACTTGCGTCATTCCGCTGATTTGCCGAACTTTTGGTGCGTTAAAGTCGTGCGCCAGCTTCCAGATGACGGTTAAAATTTTGATGGGCGCGTCTCCGCTCATGTCGGCGGGGTAGCACTCTTCCGGCAGGCTTCCGCCTTCTTCGGCGATGTACTGCTCAAGTGATGAGCATTCCTCCGCGTCGATGCGGAGACGGTGAAATTCCGATAATAGCATGAATATTCATCTCCTTTTTTCTTCAACTTCCCGCACCGCCTTTTCAGTCGGAATGAAATGAACGATTTCGGGGCTGGCGTTTTCGAGCGCGAAATCGACAAGCTTGCCGATTAATTCGCGTACTTTCTTTTCGCCTTGAATGCCGTACACCCATTGGCTGTCAAGAAAGTAAGCAGAGGCGCCTTCCGTGATATACGGAGAATAAACCCCGTCGACCCAACATTCAACTCTTTCCTTGTGTCTTTCGAATTCTCGAGCGTAAATATATGCGCCGTTGCCATGAAATGTCACTTTGAAATCCACGTTGCCCGGAAGTCTGGAAGCTTCTTCTGCTATGATTTCCTTTATTCTTTCGTTTGTCATTTGCTGATACTCTCCTTTGGTTTTGATACCTCCGCCGTGTTCGGCGGAACGCACCGAGCCTAAATCCTGTTTAACGCCGCTCGGTCGGCTTGCGGTTAAATTTCGCCGCCGATTAAATCCTCGGGGGTGACGTAGCCGCCGCGGTCGAGCTCGACGACGTTCCCGTCCTCGTCATAGTCAGTCTCGTGATACTCGTACCACTTATGATAGCTGTCATAGTCGCTCGCGATAACGATTAATTCACCGTTTCTGTCGGTGAGCCATGTGCCTTTGGTGATGTTGGTGAGTCTTTTGGTGATTTTCATTTTAGTTCTCCTTTGATTTTGGTTTTCGTTCTTTTCTTCACACCTATATTATACCGTACATTGTGCGGTATGTCAAGGGGTTTTGGGATTTTTTTGATTAAATTTTGATTTATTTTCCGTACTTGTTAATAACGACGTTTGTGATTACATCGTCCTCGACTTCCTCCGTTCCCTCGTCGGAAAATGTGACGATGACGGAAGAACCACCGGGAATTGAGCGGTCGAAGTAAGACCACACGTTACCGTCGGCGGTGACGATGTAGCCGCAGCCGCTGTTGATGGTGGTATATGTGCCGCTTTGGGTGCGCTCCTGCTTGATGGGGGAGCAGGCAACCACTCCCAACAAGATGATTAATGCTAATGATGTGAGTTTTTTCATTGGTTTTGTTCCCTTTCGTTTTTTTCTTTGCTTTGCTGCGTTTTTCGGCTGTCGGGACTTGTGACCGTCTGCCGGGTCGCATTAACGGCGTTTCCGCCGCCACTCTGCTTAATCTTGAATTCCTGCGTTCCTTTTGTATTTTTCCACACTGTCTGAGAGCTTGTACATTAAGTTGCTCTGCGTTATGCTTATTTCTTTTGATATTTCGGTTTTTTCAGTTTTTGCTTTTCTTCTCAGGGCGTTTCCCTCTGCCAAGAGAGCGGCATTAAGGAGTCGGAGCTCGTTTTCTGTAAGCTCAAAAGTGATAGTGTAAGTGTTCATTTTAATATTTCCTTTCGGTTTTTGATTTGGTTTTCCACGACCCCCGGAGGGGTTTCGGCTGGTGACCAACCAGCCATCGTCAGGCGGAGGGGGGTTAAGCGATGTAATACTCGATGTAAATGTAGTTCGTCGTGTCCCAGCGGGGGCGAAGGATGATGTAGCCTTCGCCAAACTTGCCTTTGTAAGCCTCGACCTTTCCGGCTGACTTGCGGGAGATGTAGCCGCGGCGGCTGGCGATGTGGTGGAGCTTCATTGTGCTTGTGATTTCTTCGATTGTTTTCATTTTTTGTTCTCTCTTTCATTTTTTTATTTTTGAGGGAGTTTGTTTTGCTCTCTCCCTTTAACACTTATATTATATCACATTGTGCAATGCTTGTCAATGGCATTTTACAATGTTTTAGGTTAAATATTGCACAATGTTTGAGATAATATATTGTGCAATATGCCTATTGACATTTTGCGCAATGTTGTTGTAAAATATGGGCAAAAACGGAGGTAAAAGAAATGGCAGAATTTGACAAGATAAAATATAACAACGACTACAACAAACAGTCATATGACCGCATTAATTTGGTGGTCGCAAAAGGAAAGAAACCGCAGTGGGCGGAAAAAGCCAAGGCGGCGGGGCTGTCGCTTAACTCGTACATAGCCCGAGCAGTCGACAGCTACGCCGGAACGGAAGATTTTACAAAGTTAGAAGAAAAAGCGAAAGAAGAAGCGCGGCGGGAAGTGCTGGCGAAAGTGGAGAAAGCTTTAAAAGGCGAAGAGCCGCTAGCAAGCTCGACGTTTGACGAAGAGGTGAAGAAGAAACTGAAAGGACTTTTGTAAAATTAACATAACAAAATGGAGCGGGCAACGCTCTTTTTTGTTATCCGAAAGTGTAAAAATTTTCCATTGACAAAATTAAAAACTTGTGTTATAATCTCAGCTAAGGGGGGAGGGGGGAGAGGAAGAAAAGGAAGTTAAAGGAAGATTATCATTTATAAACTATCTATAGTAGTATGTTAATATAAGGATATACTGTTAATATATAATTGCATAATAAATTATAAGGAGGGAGAAAAAAAGTGAAAGTTGAAAGAGTAGTCGACTTTGAGATAACGGAAGAACCTACAGTCGTAGAGCAACCGAGGAAGAAACGGAAGAAGCAAGGGCGACACACGACAACCAACAGAGCGTTGACGGAGCGCGAACGCGTCTCTTACGAGCTTAACCACTGCACAGAGCCGTACAGCGAAAAAACGACAGAAAATAACCCAAATACACTTATCGCTCTTATGGAGCTTTTTGATCTCCCTCCGATAGACTTAGACAGCCCCGAGGAAGTGGAAACTCGTTGTGCCGCCTATATAAAATGGTGTGCAAAGTTCGACGCGCTGCCCTCATTCTCTTCTCTCGCACTAGCGTTGGGCGTTGACCGCGTGACATTGCTAGAGTGGGGGACTAAGTCGCGTATAGGACAACCACATTCTAACATAATCAAAAGGGTTAAGGCACTAATCACTTCAAACACAATTTTGAAAGGTGCTGACGGCTCTCTAAATCCCGTGTACGCGATGTTTTTACTCAACAACAGTTCGCAGGGCTTCTCAAACAACACGCGCCTAGAGGTCGCACAAGCGCCCACAGAGCAAATCGAAGCCCCAAAGCTTGACGATGTAATAGAGATATACGACAGCAAGGATATAAGCGATAGCTGAGACGCGCCACAATGCCGCCGGAGCGGTTTAGTTGCTGCTATTCAAAAAGGGCAGGGAAGTGGTTAGTTAAGCCCATAAAGCAATGTGTGTCACATTAATGCAATTAGACAAAATGAAGATTTTGTATAATTCGGGGAAGAGACAGCCTATATGCGATGCCGGGTGGTTGACGAGCGCGCAGCGCCAAGCGGCGGTTAGCCCCTCCAATACCCGCAAAAAGAAAAAAGCGTTTAAAACAGCGACGATGTGAACCGAGATATCACCGTATTCTTCGGAACGTCTGTGTCGAGGGCATAGTATTTTCGTTCTCCTTGTATTCAACAATTGTGGATGTGAAAAGTCATTGCTCAAAGCGTCTTTTTAAAAAATCGCGCAAAAAGAAAAAAGACCTCCGAGGTGTGTATGAGATATGTCGATATATACGTTTTCGGGGGTTTTGTTGAAGAAAGCGGTGTCGGATATTGGCAAACGCTATTGAAGTATGGGAAACATGAGAAATACATCGGCGGTAAGATAGCCGGATGGAATTCTATACGGTGTACCATGGTAGCGATTGCAGAAGGATTGAAAGCCTTGAAAGAACCGTGCAACGTTACGGTGTACACACAATGTGATTTTATACCGAAAACATTTGAAGTTGGATGGAAGAGGAAAAGCAATCTTGACTTGTGGATGGTGATAGACGATTCTGCGACTGTCCACACGGTGCAGTACAAGTGGTTCAAAGGAATAAGAGCGGTATTCGGCGATTATTTCAGACGAACGAAAGAGGTGAGCGTGAATGGAAGCATTACAAGCGGAGATAATGGCGGGTGAGCATACCGACAAGCGTTATCTTGGCGTGGCGGACAATATTCTCTCTCACATTAAGTCCGAGCCTGAGAATTTGAAACACTATACAGCTTTGTATTCGGTACTGCGCTCGATGAATGACTGCGCTGAAAAGTGGTATTATTCGGGTGAGCTGAAAAAATACTGCACGGAGCGAATTATACAAAATAAATCGAAAGACGCAAATTCTCTTTTTAAGGCTGTACTTTTGCTTGAAGCTCAAGGATTAAGGCTTGACAGCTATATGCAGTACATAGAACTTCAGCGAGAGCCTGAGAAAAGGTTTTGGATACCGCGAAGGAAGCAGCTTGAACCTGTTTGTCGGGCAATGCAGAAGCTTGTGGACGGTGAACTTGACATCTTATCTATCTCTGTTCCGCCTGGTTGCGGCAAGTCTACGCTTGAAATTTTTTTGCACTCGATGATGATAGGTGCGTTTCCCGACAGCTGTTCCCTGGCTTCGGGACATTCGGGAACGCTCACCAATTCGATATATGACGGTGTCAACAGTATCTTGTCAGACCCTGATTATTTATGGCACGACGTATACCCTGCGGCGGGAACGATTATAACCAACGCAAAGGAGCAGACGATAGACCTCGGCAAGAAACACAGGTTTTCGTCTCTCACCTGCCGTGCTATAGGTGCTTCCCTTACGGGTGCCACGCGTTGTGAAAAGCTTCTGACAGCCGATGACCTTGTGTCGGGTATCGAGGAAGCATTGAGTATAGACCGCCTTGATAAGCTCTGGACGGCTTATACAAACGATTTAAAGTCAAGAAAGAAGCTGAACTGTAAGGAGCTGCATATCGCTACAAGATGGTCGGTGCATGACCCTATAGGAAGACTGCAAGTAATGTACGCGGATTCTCCGAAAGCGCAGTTTCTTGTGATGCCTGCGGTGGACGAAGACGGCGAAAGCAATTTTAACTACCGCTACGGTGTAGGATTCGACAAAGCTTACTTCGAGGACATGAAAAACAACCTTGATGATTGCTCATGGCGTGCTTTGTTCATGAATCAGCCGATAGAGCGCGAGGGACTTCTCTATAGCGAAGATGAACTCAGGAGATATTTTGAACTCCCCTCGGATTCGCCGGACGCTGTCATATCGGTATGCGATACCAAAGACAGAGGTGCGGACTACTGTGTAATGCCTATAGCTTACCAGTACGGCAACGACTTTTACATCGAGGAAATTATCTGCGACAACAGCAATCCCGAAACGGTGGAGACAAGACTTGTTGAAGCTCTTCTGCGGCACAAGGTCAAGCTCAGCCGCTTTGAATCGAACTCGGCGGGCGGAAAAATCGCGGAAAAGGTTCAAAAAGAGGTTAAATCGCGCGGCGGCATTACGAGGATAACAACAAAGTTTTCGACAACAAACAAGGGCACGCGAATTATAGTCGATTCTCCTTTCGTGAAAGAGCATTTTCTATTCAAGGACAACAGCGTCATAAAGAACAACAAAGAATACAAACGCGCTCTGGGAATGCTTTGCAGCTACACCATGGCGGGAAGAAACGCACATGACGACGTGCCGGACGCGTTTTCGATGCTTTCGGACTTCATTCAGTCATTCGAGACGCAGACTGTAAGAGTGATACAAAGACCTTATTGAGGTGGCTATGGAAAATGAGAAACACACACGCCGCCACAAATACGTCAGAGAGGACGCGCTTCTTATAATCAACGAGATTTTGGAGCGCGGCAACGATGTAAAAATAAAGAAAACGCGCGAAGAGGTTACGATACTCGAAATAACCGCTTCGAGAAAAGCTAAATACAATATAAAAACGCCGTGACAATCGGGTTACGGTAAGAGCCGATAGGGGCTATTCGTATGGAAAACATACGGGTAGTCCCTATTTTTGTTTACACGGAGGTTTGCCACGTGCTTGAAAATGATATTGTTCGCCTTACTTCTTGCGATAGCCTTCACGGTCGGCGGAAGATACTGACGAACAAACAAAGAATAACCGCCGACAACGTTGTGTCTGTTCTGGAAGATTCCCTCGCGTATGACAGCGCGAATGTTGTGGAGATTAATTACTTATACGACGTTTATCGCGGAATAATGGATATCCGCTACAAAGACAAGACGGTAAGACCCGACAACAACAACAAAGTCACCGTCAATCTCCCGAACAAGATAGTTACTTTCAAATCCTCGTTCTTTCTCAGCTCTCCCATCCAGTATGTGGCGGCGAACGGAAAAGAAGATATTTCGGACAAGGTAGCTTATTTGAATGTTCTCATGACTTCCGAGGGCAAGGAATCCAAAGACAAGGAATGCTCCGACTGGATGCACATCTGCGGTGTTGAACCGAGAATGGTTCTCCCAGACCCCGACAACGAGAAAGACGGAAGCCCCGCCGCGCTGTATTCCCTCGACCCGCGAGAAGCGTTTGTTATCTACTCTTCTGGCATTGGCAGAAAGCCTTTAGCGGGAGTATTGAAGCAGTACGACGAGAACGACAACCGCATTTACTATGTTTATGTGCCGGAAGGACGATACACCATAAGCCGCAACGGTGTTATAGACTGGCTTGCATATGACTTCGGGCGCGTTCCGATAGTGGAATATCCGCTGAATGAAGCTCGTCTGGGTGCGTTCGAGACGGTTCTCTCGCCTATCAACATGATAAACACGCTTGAATCCGCTCGCGTTGACAATGTTGTCGACTTTGTAAACGCCTATGACGTGTTCCAGAACTGCGAAATCGACGAGAACACATACAAGGAACTCGCGAAAGGCGGTCAATGTATCTGCATCAGAAGCGGTCAAGGGGCGGAAGCAAAGGTTTATCGCATATCCTCTGAAATCTCCCAGACGGGCGTTCAGACGGAAATAGACGCGCTGTACGACTACATTGACGAGATAACGGGTATGCCGACAAGAGCGGGCAATTCGTCTGCGGCTGACACCGGCATGGGAACGAGATTCCGCAACGGTTGGCAGGACGCTTCCGCAAGAGCAAACGACACAGAAAAACTCTTCGCACGTTCCGAAAGAGAGATTTTGAAGTTGATTCTCAAAATCTACAAAGACAAGGGTGTGCTTGACCTTGACCCGAACGACGTTAAGATACAGTTCACCCGCGAAAACCTTACCGACATTCAATCGAAAGCTCAGGTGCTTTGCGAACTGCTTAACAACGACAAGGTTCACCCGCGCGACGCTTACGATATTTCCGGGTTGTTTACAGACGTTGAAAACGCATACCAGCGCGGCATGGAATGGTACGACAAAGCACAGTCCGAGCTTGAAAACAGCTTAGAAAAGGAGCTAGAGAATGCAAGAACGGTACATAACGACGGACAGGGCGATAGAGATACTGCGGAAGAAGACGATACGGCGGTTTGAAAAAGCTAAGTCCTCGATAAGGCTTGCCAAGTTCGACGAGCTTCACGTTATAAAGACCGTCGCAACGCTTTACAAGAACCTTGACAACGATTTTCGGGACACCATGCTTGAACTTGCTTTCGCCATATATGAAGAAATCGGCGAAGAAGTAAGAAAAGACGGCTACAAGGACATCGGAAAAATTTCCGCAAAAGCAAAAAAGACCCTTATCGAGAGTGTTCTCACGTCTCCCGATTCCGTGACAAAGTACGAATACGCAAACGAGATTATGAGAAAGCGCGACAGGCTCTCAGAAGCTCTCAGGACGCGCTTAGACGCAAATACCGAGTGGAGACGTGCAATAAGTCTATGGTCGAATATGACCGCTCAATACGCCGATATCGTGACTGACGAGACAGCAATAAGAGCATACAAAGACGCGGGTGTGGAATATGTGATGTGGGTGACACAAGAGGATGAAAAAGTCTGCGAAGACTGCAAGCCGCTCAACGGAAAGATATTCCCGATAGATAAAGCACCCGAAAAGCAGCACTGGCATTGCAGGTGTTACCTCGTGCCGGTCGAAAAAAGATAACGGATATACGGCTTATGCCTTGATATATCAGCGGCAGAGAAGTCGCTTTATAAAATTCGCGGACTGCGGAGATGCAGTATAAAAAGCGCGAAATATTAAAGGTCAGAGAAGACCGAAAAACGCAAGGAGAATTGATTATGCCTAACATTGACACATCCGTAATAGACGGTTTTGACACGATGAGCGCAGAGGAAAAAGTCGCGGCTCTTCTCGGACTTGATATACCTGAAAAAGTCGACTTATCGGAGTATGTGAAGAAAGAAGTGCTAAATAAAACTTCGTCCGAACTCGCGGCGGCAAAGAAAGCACTGAAGGAGAAAATGACCGACGAGGAAAAGGCTAAGGCTCAATCCGACGAAGCTATGAAAGAACTTCAGGAAAAGTACGATGATGTTTACAGGAAATATTCCATTTCCGAAAACACTGCAAAATATCTCGGACTTGGCTACTCTCCCGAACTCGCAAAGTCCACGGCGGAAGCTATATTCAACGGCGATATGGACGCGGTTCTCGAAAATCAGAAGAAATACAACGCCGAGTGCGAAAAGAGGTTCAAGGAAAACATTGAGCGCGGACTTCACCCGAACGGCGGGAACGGCACTGAAAAAGACAGTCCTGAAATTGCTCTCGCGAAGCAACTCGGCAAGCGTACCGCAGAAGCTAATCAAGTCAATAAGAAAGCACTGGAACACTATATGAAAATTTAAAAGGAGACAAGAAATGCAGGTAAAAGAAACAAAGTCCGGCAAGATGTCAACCATCCTCGCCGCAGACCATTTTATTGCAATACCGATTAAAATCACTGAAACAACCGTATGCAAGGCGGGAGCACCTATCAAAACAGGTGGCAAACTTGCCGTTCAGACATCAGACAGCGGAACTTCCGCAAAGGTAGCTGACGCTATAGGCGTTCTTCTCTATGACGTAGACCCTGCCGTAAATCCGAACGGTGCGCTTCTTATCCACGGCGTAGTAGACAGCGTAAAGGCAAAGGCTTCGAGCGGACTTGACCTTGCCGGTATCACATCATACGTTCCGGGTATCACCCTCAGAAGCGACCTCGGAACAAACACCTGATTTGAAAGGAGTACTGAATAATGAATCTTAGAGATTTTTTCACACCTCGTGCAATTGCGGCTAATTATGAAGAAACAGCTTCAAACAGAATCCCCTATTTTGGTGAAGCACTCTTCCCCGCTATGAAGAAGATGGGACTTGACCTGTCGTGGATTAAAGGCTACGGCGGACTTCCCGTTTCACTTGCTCCGTCCGCTTTCGATGCAAAGGCAACATTCCGCGACCTCGGCGAAATTTCCAAACTTGAAACCGAGATGCCTTTCTTCCGTGAAGCTTATCACATTTCCGAAAAGGACAGGCAGGAACTTCTCAGAGCGGCTGATTCAAACGACCTTTATGCTCAGTCCGTCATCAACCGCGTATTCAACTTCACGGGAGACCTTATCGCTGGCGCTCACGTCGTTTCCGAACGTATGAGAATGGCTCTTCTCTTCCCTGAAAGCGGCGACATGGCTATTTCAATAAAGGCGAACGGCGTAGCTTACGAATATGACTATGACCCTAACGACACATGGAAGACCAATAACTACTCTGCGCTTACTTCTACCGCTCTTTGGTCGGCAACTACTACCGCAGACCCGATTAAGGATTTTGAGGACATGAAAAACAAGGCGGCTGACGTTTCCGGCTCTGAAATCAGATATGCCATAATGTCTTCCGCTACATTCAACCTTCTCAAAGCTACTTCTGCGGTAAAGAACTCTATAATTTCCACTTCTGGCGTAACTCAGACCTACGTAACGGGCGCAAGAGCTGCTGACGCTATCGAGAGCGAGACAGGCATTAGACCTATTATCTACTCAAAGAAGTACAAGAACGAGAGCGGCACAACTAAGTCCTTTGTTCCCGATGGTTATGTATCGTTCATTCCCGAGGGTGTTCTCGGCAACACATGGTACGGTACAACTCCCGAGGAAGCAGACCTTCGTTCTGGCGAGAATGTTGAGGTAAGCATTGTCGACACAGGTATTGCCATCACACGCGCTGTATCTGTAGACCCTGTTGTTACCAATATTTACGCTTCCGAAATCGTTCTTCCGTCATACGAGAGAATGAACGAAGTTGTAACTCTTAAGGTAACTGCCTAATGATTTATCTCACACCCAAATATTCGGTTAATTACCGTGGTGTGTGGCACAATGCGGGAGAAAAGTTTGAAATATCTTCCTCCGATACTGCGGAACTTTCGGCGCACGGAGTGATAACCGAAGAAAAAGAAAAGACTGTGGTAGTAGAAGAAAAACCTAAAACGACGGCAAACACACGCAAGAAGAAATAAGAAAGGCGGGAGAAAATGACTGATATTGAACGCTTGAAAATCAGAACGGAAGAAAGTGACACGCGCATTCTCTATGAGCTGCTTGAAAGCGCGGAAAGTATCATAATCTCCCGCCGTTTTCCCTTCGGGGGAGAAAATGCCGCATTTGAAGAACGGTACAGAGACCTCAAAATACGTATAGCGGAAGATATGTACAACAGAATCGGCGCGGCGGGACAGCTTTCACATTCTGAGAACGGCATTGACCGAAAGTGGGATTCCGAATGGGTATCCGAACAGCTTCTGAACGAAATCATCCCGAAAGTTGGTGTACCGAGATGAGATGTTTGAAAAAGAACAAACGCGAATTTTGGTATGCGCTCTATCTCGGAAATGAGGACGGGAAAGACGAAAACGGACTTTACACGGGAGAACACACTGCGAAATACTCAGCCCCGAAGAAGTACAAGGCTAACATATCGGCGGCTAAGTCTACTTCGACATACGGTGACGTTGCGGTTGAGACGTTTGGCACGGATATACAGTACGACAAGGTAATTGTCATAGACGAGCCGAATTTTGAGATTGACGAACACACCGTATTGTGCATTGACAAGCCTTTAACTTACGACGCGAACGGACGCATGGAATACGACTACATTGTGACAAAAGTCGCGCGGTCGATAAACAGTGCGTCCTATGCGATAAGGCGGGTGACTGTTGACGGATGATAAACATCAGAATCCGAAACGCGTGGAAAGTCTCCAAACAGATAAAGGACTACACGCGCAGTCTCGGTGCAAAGCTGAACACTTTTCTCGAAAAGCTTGCCGACATAGGCATAACACAAGCGGCACTTCGCTTTCAAAACGCGGAGTATGACGGCTTGAACGATGTGGTTGTTGATTCTTCGCCTGAGTGGATTAACGAACATACTCTCGCAATCAATGCGTCCGGCGAAGCGATTCTCTTTATCGAGTTCGGAACGGGCGTATACAATCCCGTGACGCACCCAAAAGCGGACGAACTCGGTATGATTCGCGGTGCATATGGCAAGGGTTACGGTCAGAACTACACGTGGTACTATCGCGGCGTCCCCGGAACAAACGGAGAAGTTCTCGAAAATGGGAAGATAAAAACTCACGGCAACAACGCCAACCGCTGTATGTGGGATGCTTCCGAGGAAATGCGCCGAAAAATATACGATATTGCAAAGGAGGTATTCTCATGATTGACATTGAAAACGTGCTTTACACGGAGCTTTACAATGCGCTCAAAGAGAAGTTCCCTGCCCTAGCTATATCGGGTATTGAAGAACGCTTGCCATCGTCATTTCCGTTTGTGAGCATTGTGGAAGCGGATAATCTCGTCCGTCCAGACACTATAGACAGCTCCAATCGTGAAAATCACGTGAATCTGCTTTACGAGGTGAATATTTACTCCAACCAAGCGGGCGGACGCAAAACGGAAGCAAAGGCTATTCTCGCGGAGATAGACCGACAGCTCACTGCGCGCGGATTTTTGAGAACTGCGGCTCAACCTGTTTCTTTAAACGACGGCACTATTTACAGAATAATCGCACGTTATACAGGATGTGCGGACAAGAATAATGTTATCTATAGGAGGTAATTTAGATGGCTATACCTACCCCTGTAACCTCGATGGGCGTATTCCTGATGAAGAAAGGTTCAGGAAGCACTTGGGCAAAGCTCATTGACATAAACTCATTCGGAGACCTCGGCGGTACTCCCGAAACGCTTGACGCTACAACTCTTTCGCACCACGTATCCGTCAGCGTTCTCGGTATTCAGCAGCAGGACAGCATAGAGTTTGAAGCAAACTACACTCTTACCGAATACAAGGCACTTGTGGACGGTCAGAACACCGCGACAGACCTTTCTGTATGGTTCGGCGGCACAAACACAACAGACGGTACAATAACACCCACAGGCTCTAACGGTAAGTTTGATTTCAGTGGTATGTACTCTCTCAAAGTAAACGGCGCGGGTGTAAACGAGGTTGTTCACTGCACCATTACGGTGACTGCGCTGACAGCTCCCGCACCGGCAGATGATTAATTGGCGAAAGGATAATATAAACCATGGCTAACAGAACTACAATTCAGTTTGACTACAACGGAACAACATACACCCTCGGCTACACAATAGCGACGCTCAAAAGACTTGAAAAGAGCGGATTCTCTTTCGGAAACCTTGAAGACCATCTTCTGACGGCAC
>ERZ808259.134-NODE-134-length-49248-cov-45.193788_pt1 | contig 49248 bp, 84 predicted proteins | sample MGYA00521279_ERZ808259 | MGnify/ENA primary metagenome ERZ808259 (study PRJEB31516, sample SAMN03275586) | gut metagenome | biome: mammalia-associated habitat; material: feces | host: Papio cynocephalus | place: Kenya | collected 2012-07-27 ...
GCAATCGTTGTATACCATTTCGCAAATCACTGACTTGCAGAACCAGTTGAATGGGAAATCATCCACAGCCCACAACCACGATGGAAGATATTTGAAAAATATTAGAGTAGTGACTCTCACAAAAACAGAGGGTAGCGGGTATATAAACTACACATTTCCATCTATTGCAGTTGGAGAAACGGTTTATGTATACCAAGAGTTATATGAACGTGAGGCTTATACAGGCAGAGTCTTTGTAAAAGATAATGGGACATATTTTGCGTTATGGGGAACATCCGTATCTGAAGGAAATTTTTATTCAGGATATATGAAAACTGTGACATCTAATTCTAATCCTATTCTTACTTATAGAGATGGTATCTGGTGCAATATGCTTTTAATAAGGATGGCTTAAGCAATAAAATATGGATTAAGATATTCTTGTAATCAATGGGTAAAAAGCAGGTGAGTATACAGTCTCCCCAAGATAGGTATTATTTTTTATTAAGGACAACGATACTGTATCTACTTTAAAAGATATATTCCCCAAGCCGGCACCACTATTATATGAAAACCTATCTGCCAGAAGAACCATATATGAACCAGACTCCTTAGCGTATAATAATCTAGAGGAGTTAGTATCACCTTCCATAATGAGATAAATAATTTCTCCTATACTCATTGAGGGGAGTGTATATCTTGTCTCATAATCGATTGTACTTTTTTGGCAGTCTGATAAATTTATTACTCTAATATTTTTCAAATATCTTCCATCGTGGTTGTGGGCACTCCATTTTAGAATACCCCCTAGACCAGATTATTTGCATAGAGCCTTTTGCCTGATTTTCTTCCAAGCCTTTTCCATGTCCGAGTATCTGCCACGGGCACACTTGTACAAGTCGTTCTTTCTCTTTTCTGACTTGGTCAGCTTGATATCCCTGTTCACGCTGTCTATTTTGCGAATCGACTTGATTAGCTCCTTGTCGTTAATCATCTATCCCTCCTTGTTCGTCTAGTCCATTTTGTAAATCATCCATGAAGTCCATTTGTCCATACATTGTTCGTTTCTTGTCTGCCCTGAACTTCTTGAATTCTCGTTTGTACTCATACGATGCATTGAACATGTTTATGCAAGCCTTATACAACTTTGGTTCGAACATCTTTGTTCTTTCCAAATTGTCCTCAATATCATAGGCGAATGGGCATCCCACGCATCCTGTTCTTGTGAATCCGTATTTCTCATAGCAATCGCTATGCTTGATGTCGAATTTCTCCTCATAGTATTTCTTGTCGTTGTCATGCCACCAGAACAAAGGCATATACTTATCCGCGCTATTGTCATTGGAATCCACAAAGCAGGATTTATAAGCCATTGCCCTTACACCTCCCTCTGACTTTCTTATCCCTGTGCATACCAAATCGCATTGGGTTTCCTTTGCCAATCGCTTTGCTGGATGCTTCTTGGCATATGTACAGCATTTTGCTGAGATTCTGAATTGGGGGGGGGATGATACGAGAAACTCCTTAAGCATTGGGTAGTAAGCAATGTTGTTCATGCATGTGTAGAACTTGTCATCAGTCCCATAGAGATTGCACCACCATTTTAGATAGGAATTTAAATTCTTGCCTTTATACTCCTCTAGAAGCTCCTCGTATGGCTTGTCTTCAAACTTGAAGCCAGCTTTTTGCAAAGGTTCAATCATCCCTGAAACATACTTGGAGAGAAAAGGGATGCCATACTCATGGATACACTGTGGTATCGGTTTCTCTGCTTTAATCCTGTCTATCTTAATCTTGTATTTGGTTTCGAGGTAATCAAGGTGTTTTAACGTTGCTTGGTACTCAACACCCGTGTTGAAGAATACATAGTGAAGCTCGTTTTTTTCTGTTTTGACCTTTTCTATGATATCTAGCATACAATCGCTGTCTGCACCGCCTGATATAGCGACTTGAATCCTCTTATGTGTATCAAGGATTGCATTGGCTCTCAAAAAGCTTTTAGCAACCTGTTCATTGTCGATGCTGTATATCAAATCCTTGTCTATCATCTAATGCTCCTTTCTGTTGCCATAGTTGAAATTCCTCCTTGCAGGCATTGGCTCTATCGCTTGCCTTGGGGTGGGCTCTTTCTTCTGCTTGCATCCAACAGCTGGACGCTCGTAGAACCGCTCCTTGAGTGTGCCGTTTGCCAGCTCGAACACTCGGCACTTCACTCTTCCGTTGCTCTCTGATTGCTTCCAAATGCAGTTATTGCAATTCATGGCTTCCTCCTTACTCCGCCCAGTAGTCATAGAAGTAGGCATATGGGACTTTGGAATCTTTCTCTACCCCTACTATGATTTGCATATCGAGAAGCTCCGAGATTTCATAGATTTCCTCTAGCGATGCTTCTATGAAATAGTCCATGCCTTTCTTCTCAATCTTGTAGCCGTTTCTTTTCAGCGTTGCGATGTACGATGGAAGCTGTCCCAGTTCCACAAATGGCGTCTCTGATAATGCCGATAACCTTACTCTCATATGTTCCTCTCGAATTTCATTAAATATGTCTTTACTTCTTCCAGTGTTGGCTTTCTGGTAAGCGTCAAAGACGCAATCCTTAAGCCGTTTCGCTTGTCGTATATAGTCATGTTCCAAGCTCCATCTATGGTCTCAATCGGACCCAGCAGGCAGGCGCTTGTTCGGTTTGGATGCTCTATTGTCACACAGATTAAGTCCCCATCAATCTCATCAATCTCATCAAGCTCATCAAACTCGGAAAGCTCAACTATATCCCCAGCCTTTGCGTCCTTTTTGAATTCCTCGTATAGTTCTTTGGCTTTCATCAGTCCTCCTCCTTGTATCTCTTAAGAAGTATCTTCATGCTCTTAATGCTAATTGGTATCTTGGAGCAAAATCCGTATAGGTAATCTCCATCGTTTGTATACATCATGTTTGACCATAGGAAGTGTTCGGGGAATCCTATCTCATCAATGGTAAATACTCCTAGGTCAGGTATATCTATACATATCATCGTACCATTGATAAAAGATACATCTATCCCCTCCTCCGCCTTTGCTTTGTAGTGCTTGTATAGTCTTTTAAGTGTCATCCCTATTCCTCCTTAAGAAAGATTCTACTTGCTCAAGCGATGGAGGCTCTTTGAAATACTCCAGATGCATCTTGAATCCACCTTTTGCAGTGCTATCGATAGACATTGCCCATGTGCCATCATCCATTTGCTCCACTATGGTGCTTGGACTTGCGAATAGTCTTACCATAATGTATTCCATGCCCAAGTCACTATAGCTTGCGTACAGCACATCCATATCATGCGCTTGCCTGAGGTACTCAATTGCCAGTTCCCTAGTTGTCATCCTCTATTCCTCCATTTGCCCTTGTTCATTTTGAAAGTCCCCATATTATGACGCCGTACAACAAGTTAAGCCCTATCATAGCCAAGCCATAGTCACGGTCGCATCTGAATAACACTACAAGCCCTGATATCAACCCTATAGCGATTATCGCCATCGCAATAATCTTCAAGAGTGTTTCTTTCATAACCCCGTACCCTCATAGAATCCATACTTCTGCATCAGAACGAGCGTTTCATCAGTTGTGGGCAACTTATCTCTTGTCTCTTGGAACAATGTAGTATCATGGTGGCAATCTCCCGCTTTGTAGGTGTTGATTTGAACTATTACTTTTTCGATGGTTATATAGAAGAATCTTATCTCCAGATTAGTCCCATTATGATTGCGAGATATCGACATCCCGCGGGAAGCTAGAAAGAACTGCATGTCATCGGTCACAGCTCTTTCCAACAACTCTTTTGCAAACTTCTTAAACTCTGTCATCTTTCTATTCCTCCTCGATTCTTTGTGCCTTGTCTGGCGCTTCCTCATAGTTCTCGCATCCATCCGAGTATGCCCCAACTACCGTATATGGCTTCTTAAATGTGCAAGCACCGTGCTCGTCATCTATCTCGTAGAAGTACTTGCACACCTTGCACCAGCCAATCTCGTCCTCGTCCGTCAAGAGCTTTATCTCGAAGTCGTGGCAATAAGGACAAAGCTCCACATCCGCATGCCCATCTGGGTCTGGACCTCCCATGTAGTAGGTCTCTCTGTTCTCGATATCAGGCTCTTCAAACCTCTTTCCACACATCTCGCAGTAATACATCTATTTCTCCTCCCTTTCCTCGAATTGGTCGCAACTGTTGTTCTCACCGACTGGCGAGTATGGCGCTCCGTTTCTGACAATGTGGCGCTCTCTGTCGTAGTACTCTGCTGGCACAATATAGGCAGAGCAGTATCCGTTCATGTGGCAATGTGGCTTTGAGAGCACCACATAATGCTTGCAGTTCTTGCATGCTCTCATAGTGTCAGCTCCCTTTTCAAAGCCTTGTTTGCATAGAGCTTTGAAATCCATCTCTTCTTGTCCTGCTCTGTCAGAAAGCAGACGCTCCCATTGTCATCCTCTGCAATAGGTGCTTCATATGCTATCCCATTGTGACCTTTGACATTGAGTTGCGATGGATATACAGGAATCCTCTTGTAGAACTCGATGCGTGAGTCAGACACATCGTAAACCTTGTTCCCTCTCCTCATCTCTTTTCTCCTATGCTTATATACTACCACATATATACTATATGGTCAATAGAAATATTAAGGATTATTCAAATAAAAAAGAGCACTGCTTTTTGGGCAATGCTCTAGGATGTTGCATATATTGATACCATCAAGGCAATCAAACAGATTAGAACTCCCAGCCGATACCAGCCTTGATTTCGAGGTTCTTGTTCCAAGAGTTGTCGAAATCAAAGAAGTATCCAGCTCCGATTTGGGTTGTCACGTGACCGAATCTGGCACCGATTACTCCCTCTACCCCCCATGTTGGGTCTAGGACGTCTTTAACCATTGCGTTGACTTGGACAAACGGTGTTGCGAACTTGTATTTCTCAGCCTTTGCGAAAGCCTTGTCATAGTCGGCTCTTAAGGACTCATAGTTGCCCTTAAGCTCTGCATACTCGGCATCTGCCACAGTTGCATAATCCTTTACGGCTTGGAGAGCGTCCTCAAACTTGCTTTCCTTTACCTTGTTCTCTTTCAATGTCTCCTCTAAGAGATTCAATCTGTCGCTCAAGTTGTCTGTTGCTTCTGTTGAAGTCTCTGAGGGCAAGCTCGGCTCTTCTGATGCTTCTGTCTCTGGCTCGACCGATGGCGTCTCGCTTTCCTCCAACACTGGGGTAGTTTCTACCGTTTCCACTGTTTCCACCGCTGGCTTTTTCTCTTTTGGAGAAAACCAAGCAAAAAGCGGAGATGACAACAGAACCAAACACACCAACAATCCACATAAATATTTTTTTGAACACATCGCTATACCTCCATATTTTTATCATCATGCTCATTATCGATAACTCTATCAATGTATGCTCCGATTGTAGCCTTTCCCTCTGGAGTATCGCATTCGGCATAAGAAACTGCCTTGCCATCCTGCTCGCATATTGGCTTATCGAGTTCAAGAGCACCATCAAGTTTGTTATCACTAAGCTGATATCTAAGAGACTCTTCCAAGATTGTCTTCTTCTCTTCCTTTGCAAGTCTGGACAATCTCCTTGTGAGACGCTTCCATGTCTTTTGGAGCCTTTCCTCCTCCCCGCATTCGCCATTTTCCTTGACGCAAAGAAACAGAAGGGCTGTTGCTCCCATTCCTGCCAGCGATGTGCAAGTCAATGTCAATGTGGTAGTGAAAGTCCCTATTGTGAAGAACACAATGAAGAATGCCAGCATAATCTGGTTGAAGATGAAGTACTCATCATACTTCCTTGCGTAGCTGAAGAATCTTCTAACCCACATCCCCGACAGTATGACAGCCAATGCTACATAAGCGGATACTGCCAGTGTGAGACTGATTGCGAAATACAAGACAAGAAACAATACCAAGCCTGCCCCAGCAAGGGAGAGGTCTATTATGTTCTTTGTCCTTGAGCTGATTGCTTTCATTAGTCTTCCTCCTTTTTCTCGGTAGCCTTTCTCACTCCCTTGATTGCCCCATGTGCAGTGTCATAGATTGCAATAGAGATGAATGAAAGGGAAATTCCATTGCCTACAATGTACCTGAAGAGCTCCAAGGCGATGAACTCTTGCCCCTCGGCGACTCCAGTCAGATAGCCAACAATGCCACAAAGGATAAGGGACAATGCTGTTATCACAACTGGGATTGGTATGCAATCCTTTATCTTGACTGCCCATCCATGCTTTGGTGTCCATCCCTTGTACAGAATCCCAAATGCATTGACAACCAAGAAGAAAGGCAACACGTTGGAATCTAGAAATCCAAAAATGTTCATATTTCCTCCTATTGGAATAATGTTCCTACCGCTGGGAATACAATCCCAGCTATAGTTCCGAATATCGCTATAAGTACCTTGATGTGCTTGGAATCAAAGGATGAGTTAAGCGTGTTCCTCTCAATCCTTGCAAGCGTAACTTCCATCTTGTCGATTCTTTTATCCAAATCGTCAATCTTTCGTGAAAGCTTGTCATCAAGCTCTGTTATCCTCTTATGTGCAGATGAAAGCTTGTCATCAAGCTCCGAGTACCTAGCATGGTTATCCTGTGCCAATGCTAGAGCCTTGTTAGCCAAGTCCAATGCTATCTTTGAATCGATGACTGCTTGTTTTATATCATCATCCATATATGCACACTCCTTAATAGCATAATGATAACTTCTTGCAAGATAAGCGTAAACCATAATGGATAGGAGCAAACAAAAAGCCCCAGCTGTTACACTGGGACAAGAGAAAAGAAAATATACACCCCCACAGCCCGAACGTAGGAGAGATTTAAGAGTTAGAATGGAATGCCATCAGAGTAGGCGTCCATGTTGGAAGTATCAGTAGCCGTATAAGTCCTTTGCTCTTTCTTCTCCACAGCCATCTGTGGCTTCCTGTCGATAGAGCCTATATACAAGCCATAAGGCGAGAATACCTTGACATCGATAGTCGCATAGAACTTGCCATCCTTGCCTTGATAGGCTCTGGCATCTATCGCTCCCTGCCCGATGATAACCATGTTCTCTGTTATCGGTGGGCACTTGTTGTCCTTGTCATAGATGGATAGGGACATTGGGATATACTTCACAGCCCTTTGCCCGTTCTCCTCTCTCATGGTCTGGTAAGAGCCCCTTACATTAACCCATTGCCCTTTCCTTTCGGATGAGTATACATAGCATTCAAATAACCAATTGTTCAACATTATTGAGTCTCCTTGTTCTAGTTTCTTGTTTTTTAGTAACTCCCTAACAAAATCTTGGGTGGAAAAAATGCAAAAGTAATTTTCTTGTTAGGAAGTTGCTAAAAACCATAGATGGAGACATGTCAGAAGAAATGTCGAAATAGGAATGAGTCCCCACCTATGGAAAAATCAATCAATCTTTCTTTAGGTACTTGTCCGCTACCTTTGCCACGGTCTCTGCTGTGGATGCGAACAGCCAGCACATAGCCCCGCTCAAGACACCGCCTACAATGTAGACGACTCCAATCATATCAGCTACTGACAGGCTCATAAGACCAGCTATCACGAAGATAACCATTGTAGCTACTGCGAATACCTTTACGAATAATGACATATTCTTTTCTCCTTTGTGATTATATACTACCATATATATAGACATATTGTCAACAACTTGCACACATTTTCAAGGGATTTTTCATCTCCCTTGCATCGTGCTGGATTCCAACGAGATTGTTCAATCCCCTTACGCTAGAGCCATCGACATACAAGAGGTTCTGGCTTGTCATCTCCCTTATCCTATCCACCGATTGTGGCATGTATCCACGCTGTAGAAGTTGCTGGAATGAGTAGTTGGAGGTAAAGCATGTAATCTTGTTTGCCTTGTTCCTTTCGTCCAATAGGTCTTTCAGGATTGCATTCTTCCTAGTGTCCTCCGAGTAGCTGGTAAGCGATTGGATTCCTATATCGTCAATCAGGAGCACATTGCATTTGAGGAAGAAATCATAGACGCATGATTGGGTATCCCAGTTGTTGATGTATATGTCCCAGATGTTCTCTACAGTTGTGCAACATGCATATACATCGTTCTTGATAAGGAAGTTGTACACGCAGGATAAGAGCGATGTCTTGCATCTTCCTACCTGCGAGAAGAGATAGAATCCCTTGATATCCATCAAATCCTTTGACACGAAATCGTTGCACCATCTCTTCAGGAAAGAGATAGCCATGTCCACTGAATCGTCTTTCAAGAGCTTATAGAATGGGTCTTCAAATGTGTTCGAGAGCCATTCCTCCTTGATAGGTCTTCTAGTCGATTGCAATGTAGCAATCCTTGAGCCCTCTATGTAGTTGATACCTTTCTTCAATTCCTCTAGCTTCATTTTCTTTTCTCCTCTTCTTCTCTCTTAGAATATCTTGGCGCCCATGGCTATCAGCTCTTCACGGGTCAAATCGCCTGCGGTCTTTGAATGCTCCGTCTTATTAGGCTTGTCTGTCTTGTCCCATCGCTTGCTGTTGGATTCGAACATTCTGAATCGGGCTTTCCAGTCTTTCATCTTTTGCTTGCCAATCATCCAATCGCAAGCCTCGCAATAATCGTAGAAGTAGTTAGGGTCTACACTGCTGTTCCTTTCCAAGGCATATTGCTTAATTTCCTCGATTGTCGGTTTCTGGAAACGCTTTGCCTTATTTGTCTTATTTGGCTTGTCAGAAAGATAATCACCATCACTACTGCTATTTTCTTTTGATATATATAAAGCGTTAGATTTATATATATCTTTCTTTATACTAGTATTATTAATATTATTATTATCTATAGTATTATTATCCGATGACGTTTCGTCATACCCCTTATGACGTTTCGTCATATCCCCCGATGACGTTTCGTCATACCCTATGACGTTTGGATTAAATGAATAATAGCAGAACTTAACTCCACCAATATTGTTTTCTCTTTTAATAATGACATCCTTTTCTACTAATCTTTTTAGTAGCCTCAACGCATTCTCTTTGGCGATACCACACCAATCTGCTATGTATTGAGCTGTTCCCATAAACTCTGTCTTGCCATCTTGCGAGAAACCATAAATCACAGCGTATGCTATGAGTTCGTTACCGCTTAACCCAAGCTTTGTTCTCATCCAGCCTTGAATTGTTATGTAATTATCCTTGTTCATACTCTTCCCCTTATAACAGAATAGATAGTATTCTCTGTTTGTCTATAAAAGACACATGCAAGCATGCATTTTTTTCTAGATTCAAAATGCTAATCGCTACCTTATTCTTTGAGCACCTGCAGAAGTTGGCTATCTGTTCATCACTAGCAAAACATTTGCCATCGTCTGCTAATACATTAATCCCTCCGAAAACAAGCCTGTCCAAGGCATTGAGACTGGTATTGAACCAAACCTCTCTTGGAATCCAAATCCCTGTGAAGCCCCTTTTTATTTCTTCCATGTACTCCTCCCATTGAATGATGTTTAATCAGTTGTCTTTCTATGTATATAGGTATACACCTATAATATAGAATAGTCAATAGTATTTCTTTCTCACATTTGACGGGACATTGTAAGCGTTGACGGTATTTGCTTGTTCCGAGATTCTTTCTACAAGATTGTGCTCCACAAGCCAATCGAGAGTCCTTTGGATTGTCCTTTTGGCAACTCCTGTCCTGCTTGCCAAGGATGAAAGGGATTCCTTGTAGGGAGCAAGCTCCGAGTTCTGGTAGATGATTGCGAATAGCTCTTTCTTGATTCCAAAGAGCTTGAGTTCCGTTGTGTACCAATCATAGATTAGCGTATGCATAGTTCCTCCAAAAAAAGAATAGGTTAACCATTGCTGGCTAACCTATAGTTCAAGAGGTCTACAAGAAAGTTTTTTAGGAGAAAAAACCTTAAATGTGAAGAATCAGTAATCAATTGTAATATACCATTGAACTATAGGTATTGCAATAGTTTTATGTAGTAAATTTTACCATAGAATCGAGAATTTGTTAACATTGTTGCATCTAAGCAAGATATGCTATACCATATACCTATGAAGTATTTTGCAATCAACAAGAAGTTCGCATCGCTCTACAGGGCTTGCTTTATCAAGCAGTCAGGGAAGTCATTGAATGAGAAGAAGAACTATGTCTTGTACATCGCAGACAAGAGCAATCCAGATATCGCTCTGGATAGGGTAGACTACAAGGGGCTAAGCCAGACGGGGCTCTTGATTACCGTTTACGTGGAATTCATGGAGGAGACCAATCTAGAAGTCGTCTTCCGATACAACAATGAGGATGAGCTGTTCGAGAACAACGGCTTGATTCTTATCGTAAGGGAGGATGGGAGATGAGAGACAAGAAGCCTTTGTCGCTATACACTGTGTCTATGTTCAGGCATCCCAAGGATGAGTACTATGACATAATGCGCACGCCGATAGAGTATTGCGACAGGAAAGGGATTCTGGTATGGGGCTATGTCCAACCCACATATGTATCCGATGACAAGAGGCTGATGGAGCTTGAGGTCATGTTCTGTCGCAGATACAGATGCAGGCTGGTATTCAGATGGAATCCAAAGAAGCAGGAGTACGAGAATGGGGACTTCTACCTAGAGAAGACCGTCTACTATAAGACGAAAGAGCAAAAGCAGGCTGATAGAAAAGGCATGACAGGAGGTATCGATTATGGCGTTGAGCGAAGCAAAGAAGAGAGCGATTCTTAAATACAAGTCAAAGAATGCTGTCAAGAAGCAAATCTTCTTCTATGGGGATACGGGCAAGGAGCTGGTGAAGCTCTACATGGACTACATCAAAGACCAGCATTCGAGCTTTGCTGGGATGACGAAGAAGCTGATTATCGAGAAGCTGGCACGGGAGGGATACCTCAAGCAATCGATGATAGACAAGCTGACAAAGTAAGAAAGTAAGTAAGCAAGGAAAAACCACCCGATTAAGGGTGGCGATGTGAAAGAAAACTATCAGGGAGGAGTTTCCTTGAAAGTTGGATATATTATATATAAGAATTTACATAGATGCAATATCTTGCCTCTCTTAGACAATTCCCATATAATAAAGACAGCATAAAACGAAATCGATAAACTTGCCGTGGACTTTTATTTGCCTTTGATTTTGGTTCACGGCATCTTTTATGTTTGGTAGCTGTGTAATACCCAAAAGGACCCGCCAAGGTTAAGACATTGTCTCCTCAAATAGGCGGGTCAGTCATTATCCAAGCGTAGCTACATCGAAGCTAAGCACACTCTTTACCGATGCCCAGAAGCCGTCAACGATGCCATAGAGCTCTATGTTCGTCTTCAAGCCGTATGAGTCGACAAGCATAATCACAACCAATGCAAACAACACAATAATGAGCAGTACTAGGACAATAGCAAGGATAGAGCGGATTATGTTCATTGCTGTTCCTCCTTGCCGTACTTGACTTCCAGCTTTTCTTTCTGGTACTCAAGCATCCATAGGTCGACATCCCTAGACATGGCATCACCGCTTGATGCATATAGCGATGTGCATTGCTTTATAAGCGAATCGATTGTCTCCTCTTGCCTTGCGATTGCCGTATCAACCCCATATCTCTTGAACTTGAGAGCAGTCAAGAGGGACTGGGACAACAGCTCGCAGAAAGACAAGTCCAGATTCAATGCTCTCTTCTTGTTCAGCTCCTCGATGTCTACTTCCATCTTCTCTTCATTCAAATCTTGTGTTTCGCTCATTGTCATCCTCCCATAACGAATCAAGAATCTTTTCCTTTTCAACAGCCAGCTCCTCCAGCCGTCTCTTCACTGTGTATGCCCTAGCAGGATTGCTTAGCGATGCAATATGCGACTTTGGACGGGACAGATTGAAGTATGTCCCCGTCTTTGGTCTTGTCATGGCAAACATGCACCAGAATGCGAAATCCTTGCTTATCTCCTCGTTCGGGGTCCTATCCTCATAATCAGGTAGCCATATCTTCAAGTCGTTGCTGTAGTCTATGAAGTAGAGCTCCCCCGATTCATCTCTCACTCTAATCTTGAGATTGCCTACATAAGGCTTGAACCTTGAGTCCTTGTTCTCTGCAGTCTGCATCTTGAATGTCATGATGTCCCTCTGCTGGTGGCAGTAGTAATGCTTGTCGGTAGTCACGACAGCCACAAGCTCGCTGGGGCACATGTCCAGATGCGGATTGATGGCATTGAAGAAGTGATGGCATTCCTGTAGTGTCGTAAGCACAAACACCGACATGCTCTTCATTCCCTCTCTGTAGCAAATCAAGTCTGGATGCACAGGGCAGTTCATCGGGGACGGGTTCAGGATGCCTACAGGATATCCGTGGTTTCTCGCAAAGGAGAAGAATGCTATGGAGATAGCATCTTTCTCTGTATACTCATAGACCGTGTTACTTTTTCGCATAGTATCCCTTGACTTCCAGCCAGCACCTGCAGTTGTAGTCGAACAAGCGTTGCAAGCGTGGGTCTTCTATCGTCATCGTTACCCTATCAAGCTCTGCATGCGATGGTCTTACCTTGTCATCCTCTTGCGTGTGCCACTTGAACTTATAGGCGCCGATTGCGTCCGCAAACACGAACCAGAACTTTCGATAGAAGATTCTTATGCATTCCACGGTCGCTTGCCTTGTGCGAGTGAACTCCGTGGCACAGCTTACCGTTTTTTTTTCGTTGCTCATCAAGCCTAGGAACAATGCTGTCATGAAGCTGTCCATCCTGTCCTCCAGCGTGTCCCTTATGGCATCGAAAGCCTCCTCCTTAAGCTCCTCAAGCCTTGTATCCAATCCATCACGCTCCGCTTGTGTCGTGCATGCGTCCAAGTCACGCCAGTTGTCTTGGTACACAAGCCTTGTGGCATCAGTCAAGCAGTATCCGAAGACAAACATGAAGCGATTCCATTCGTTCTTATCCACCTCTGGCAGTTCATCCTTTACGAAGTTCTTCTCAATCCACCATGCGTAGGCGGGATTGTTCCTTATCTCAAACAGAATCGCCACGGCTGATTCTATTCTTGATTGCCAGCTCTTCTCCCTGCTCTTAAAACCTTGTATAAGACTGGGATTGCATATATCGTGCTCCTCTGCAAATCGCTCAAAAGAGGGATAGGCTCTCTGTATGTATCGGTAGAGGGACACAGCCTCTGTATAGGCAAGCTGTCTGGCTGTTGCAGACATTGCCTTAATGCTCTTATCCTCGAATCGCATCTAGCCTCCTTTCTCAGGGCTTTTATCAAGCCATCCATGTTGTCCATAGATAAACTATACCATAGATAGCAAGCAATGCTAATCACTAAATAAAAAATAAAAAGAATTTGAGAAAGTTATTGACTATATGTATAGGTAGGTGTATTATGTATACATGCATATAAGGGATTACAAAATCATGAAAAACGCTCTTCAGTACTGGGGTGTGGAGTGTGGGGAGCTAGGCAGTAGGCAGATGTGGGCTATCGATGTCGATGGCAACAAGATAACACTGCCAGCATTCCCGCCACGGACAGCGCTGGAGGTATCCTGCACACCTAAGACTGTAGGCGTAAGGATTGAGAAGCAATGGTTCTTCCTCAAAAGGAAGTAAATAAGGAGAGGAAAATGAGAAGAGAAAAAATCATGGAAGAGTTTCTGGTTGAATCGTGTGGGGCATTTGCACCAGAGGAAGCGTACAATTGCGATGAGACAGTCGCTAAATGGGAGAAATCCATTCTGGCAATGAAAGGCGAAAGCCAGCTAGAGTCCAAGGCTATCGCAGTAGCAAGAGAGATGCTACTTACAATGACTAATGCACTCACTGTCATCTACATGGCTCGTGACGTCAACTACAACATCCGAGACTACATCTGCCAGTTCCACAGGTTCAAGGAGCTGATGGAATCGACACTTGATGGCGATACGCTTATCAACTGGCTTGACCAGTTCATCGCAAAGCTGGAGCGCCTTGATTCCAAGCTTACAAAGGCATTCTATGAAGAGGAGTGTTTCTAATGAATTACACGAACAACATGAACCTGCCAACAGCTTTCTATAAGGCTGTTGCTAGGGATTACCAATACAAGCCACACAGATACTCGGTAACCTCTTTGGAGAAAGGGGCATTGGAGCAGTACCTCTTAAGGACTTACGATGGGACTTTGACGCAGGATGTATCGGATATGCTATGGCTAGTGTTCGGTACAGCGGTGCACAAGGTGCTGGAGGACAACGCAGAGGACGGGACAGCAGAGCAGAAGATTGAGTATCCTTTCACAATCGAGGATGGCAATGACAAGTTCGATGTCACCATATCTGGCGTCTTTGATGTCTATGAGAAGAAAGGCGTAATCGAGGACTACAAGACGGTATCGGTCTATAAATGCCTAAACGACAGCTGGGACGACTACAAGGAACAGCTGACGGGATATGCATATCTGATGAGGAAGACCAAGGGAGAGGAGATACATCGTGGCAGGATTATCGCATTCATCAAGGACTGGTCAAAGGCTGATATGAGACGCACATACAACTATCCGTTGAACCAAGTATACGTTGTGGAGTTCGATATAACGGACGAGATGATGGACGCATGGTTCGAGAAGATGAAAAGAAAAATCCTTGTGCTTGAAAGGGCATTCAAGGACAGCGTAGCACCAGAGCCCTGCACAGCGGAGGAGCGATGGGAGAGACCGAAGACCTATGCAGTCAAGAAGAAAAAGGAAGACCTAAAGGCTATGAAGCTCTTCAAGACGCTAGAGGAAGCGGAGGAGTACAGCAAGGACGGCGCCTATCAAGGCAACGTGATAGAGATACGCCCAGCGGTAAGCCCGAAATGCGAGGACTATTGCGTATGCAACGGCTGTTGCAGGTTCTATCAAGACTACCTAGAGAGCAAGGGCAATGTAGAATACAAGGAAAAGATTCACAAGCATGGTGAAAAAGTCGAAAAAATTTCGAAGGAGAAAACAAAATGAGTGGAGCATTTAGACCATTAAAGCCAAATGAGATATCCGTAAGGATAGGGCAGGTAAAGCAGGGAGCGGGTTTCTCCCTCTTGCTATACAAGGATTCACGTTGCGATATGCAACTGTTGGACGAAACAGTAGGTGCAATGAATTGGAAGGTAGATTTCAAAACAGCGAAGGATATGCTAGTTGCTTGTATTTCTATTTGGGATTCTGAAAAAGGGCAATGGATAGCAAAGGAAAACAGTGGCTCAGAATCTGAAATAGAGAGCGAGAAAGGATATTTTTCCGATTCCATGAAAAGAGCTGGATTTTGCTGGGGAATCGGCAGGGAGCTATACAATACTCCTTTCATCTGGATTAAGGGACAGCCAAACAAGAACAGAGGAGCTTACTGGGTAGGCGAAATCGAGTACGACGGGGACAGCGTATCATTCCTGACAATCCTTGCAAGGGGAGACAACTACCAGCCAATAGAGGTTTATAGGTATGGCAGAAAGGCATCGGCTACCGACACAATCAAGGCTGTTGTAAACGACACAAAGAAGAAAGCAACCGCAATGACAGCAATGGCTAAAAAAGACGAGTCCACGGCGAATAAGCAAAGGGTTGAGGACGAGAACGACGAGAACACAAGGATAGCAAACGAAAGCTGGGGAGATAGCAAGGAGTCGGAAGTCATCACTGCATCCATGGAGGACTTGCAAGGCACAAGCATAGAGGTCAACCCTCCAACAACACAGTACATGGTCAACGCAATAAGGATGGGAGCGCACACAAACGAGCTGTACAAGAGATGGGTCATGGAAAGACTGCAGGAGATAGGAAAGCAAGGGGCAAAGATACAGGAGCTCCCGACAAAGGATATAGAGTACATCTACAAGGAAGCTGAAAGGAGGGACATCCTATGACAATAACAGTTTTCCAATTCAAGGCAGGCTCTGAGGGGCTTGCCAACAAGAACATGTTCGACTTGCTACTGAAGAGAGCCTTGAGCGAGAAAGAGCTCTACAAATGGACAGCAAGGGCAAAGGCTGGGGACATGGTAACGCTTGAGGTCAAATGCGAGAGGTCGCTCCGCTCATCAAGCCAGAACAGCCAGTTCCATGTGCTTGTAGGCTTGGTAGCAAAGGAATCCGGATTCACGTTTGACGAGGCTAAGGTGTGGCTTAAGAGCCTAGCCGTTGACAGGGGCTATCCTCAAGAGGTAAAGAACGGGAAGCCAGTGTTCTTCATGGGACAGCCAAAAGGCATCCCTACACATCTAGCAAGCGTGGATGAGATGTCCATACTGATTGACGCAACTAAGGATGTCTTGATAAGCGAGTTCGGGTATGGGGCAGAGGAGCTTGAGTATGGCATTAACCAGTAGCAGTAAGGCAAGGAAGCCAGCAAAGGGCAGGAAGCCAAAGAAGAAGAAAGCCAGATTGCATACAAAGGCGGAAGCCCTATCCATGGCACAAAGGCTAGCAAGGCTTAGGGACACAAACGGAGGCACAAGCACAACCAAATGCATATCTTGTGGCAAACCGCTTGATTACGAAAGCTCGCAAGGAGGGCACTACATCTCACGCACAGTACTCTGCATATGCGATGACTTGGACAACATCAATGCACAATGCCCAGCATGCAACATGTTCGGTGGAGGCAACCCGATAGGATACAGGCGGGGCTTGGTGGCAAAGATTGGCATAGAGCGTGTAGAGAGGCTTGAGGATATGTACCTAGCGTCAAGAGGCAACGAGGAAGCCTTGGAGCGATTGGACGCAAGCGACAGGGAAAAGGTGACAGCAAAGAGAAGCAAGAGATACTGGGATGAGAGATACAAGGAGCTGAAAGATGAATGCGAAAGAATTGGAAGAGATTAAGAGCACATGCAAGACGATGGAGGAGTATATCCAACGCTTGCTGGAAAAGGCTATAGGGGAGATAGAGGAAAGGCATCAAGCGACATTCGACAAGTTCTCAGTCAAGCCTAAAGCTGACTCGGGCTACATTGATGAAGTATCAACGACCGAGATTATCCACCTGCTTTCCGAGATAAGGAGGATGGGAAACATATCGCTGACCGAGATAGCACAGGAAACAGGTCTGGCTGTCCCTCAGGTGTCCCAACTTCTGCCATCGCGAACAGGCGTGCTGGATACAAAGACAAAAAGAATGACAAGGAAGACAGCCGTCAAGCTTTGTGCCTACCTAGAGAGAGCATACAAGCAAGACAGGGAGAATCTGATATGCCGTGTGCTGGAAATGCTCCCGCTTGAGATGAAGAGCTTTATGGAGGAGCTGGAGTACCACGTGCACCAGTTGCTACCAACTACCGCCTGCTGATTGCAGAACAAGCATGGTCATTCCTATTCGGGGATGACCAATCTCTTTGCCAAAAATATTTATCAAATTCCTTAAGATTCCTATTGCCCTATTTGTCTATATACTATATACTAGATATATAAGGAGAAAGGAAAATGACACTAGAAGATGTGTACAAGGATTACATGGAAGACGCAAAGAACAGCGATGAGATTGCATTCTCTGGCAGGACGGTTCTAATGGTGACAGCCCTAAAAGCATCCAAGGATAAATATGCCATAGTAGAGCGGATAGAGAACCCGCAGGAATACTGGGTAACCACTATTGTAGCCAATGGGGATTCAAGTGTGCTAAGGAGGATAATGTCAAAGTTCCCTCTAAGCCTTGATGAAGTCAAGAGAGTTCTTTGGGGATGCAGGGAGGACTAATGACAAAAGCAGAAGTAGAGAAGCTGTTGACAAGCAAGGGATGGGAGAAAGACAAGTTCTCCTATCATCTTGGCGAGAGGACGATAGAGTTGTGCTCCAATTGGATGGAGTACAACAACAAGCATTACAGATACGATGAGATGGTCTTGTTCGGCTCGTATCTGATGATAGCATCCAATGGAGACCAGATAGACACAAGGAGGAAAAGATGATAAGCGATGCACAAAGAAGAGCGACAAGGAAGTATGAGATGAACTGCATCAAGCAGTACAGCATCCGATTCAACAAGACATCAGATGCAGATGTGATTGCAAAAATGGAAAGCGTGGACAATATGATAGACTATATCAGATGCCTTATCAGAAAGGACATGAAGAGCAGGAAGAGAAAAGACCAGCAATAACGCTGGTCATTCCTATGCTCCCCACTTATGGTAGCCGTCTGGAATCTTGTTCTGCCATACTGTCGGCAACGTCTGCTCTATCTGGAACTCTATGCTAGGCGCATAAGACCACGAATCGAATACGACATCCAGCACAAACCTGTTGGGCTCTACATCGCCCTCTGCCAATACCAGCAAGTCACCACACTTCTTGTCCGTATCCCCCACCAATACGTAGTACTTGTCAAAGAAAGTCTTGCATACCGAATCTATGGAATCCAATGTGTAGCCGTTCCATTTCAAGAATGCATAAGCCTTGATTACCTTTCTGTACAATGCATCGTCTATCAACGCTCCATGCACCTTTGACCTTGACAAGAAGTACGCGCCGTACTTTGTGTTCGCCTTGGAAGAGAAGCCCCGCACCTCATCCTTTCTCGGGTCGTTGTCAAGGAATGTGAAGCCCGATGCGTCCGCTATCGTCTCTGGCACAAGCAGTCTCTTGATTCCTACAATCTGCCCTAGGAAGTCCAGATTATCGCCAGTTGCGTTGTCTATCGTCAATGAGTATATCTGCCTCAGCATCGAGTCATCCGCTGTCAAGCTCTTGGCGATGGATTCGAACATCATCTGGACAACCTGCCCATTAAGTTGGCTTGGGAGATAGTCCTCTGCCTTAACCATTGTCTACCTCCTCATAGCTTATCGAATCGAAAGAGATTACCGGCATCTGGTACGGAAGCACGTCCACCTTGTCCGTGTATGTAGTCCCATCCAGCGACACCAGAGAGTCGATTACCGTAACTTGCTCGTCATTGAACGCTCTATCGATGAAAGAAGACGTTACACTGTACCCAAGCCTAAGGCTAGAATTATAATTTAATAATTGCTGACTCAAATACACTTTTGCTGAATCTTTGTCAACATCTGAACTTGTAATATATTTTACTTTCACATAGAGAGGCACTTCCTTGCATTTTATATACCACAAATTGAACGTCTGCAAGCCGTTGGAATACTGGGACAATTTGCTTTCCAAAGAGCCTGAGGTTACCTGCGTTGTCTCTATAAGCTCGTTGTTCCACCATATGCTTGCAAGGTCGCTACCGTCCCCAGATTGAGTGCCATAGATGAAGATAGCCCCCCGCCTAGGCTGTATAGATACCTCCCCCACAGCAAGGGCTGTAGTGAACGAGTAGTTGAACACGACGAATGCATCCCTGACCCAGTCCAATTGCTTAATCTGCTCCACTACCCCCACATATGAGTTGTTTGTCTGCTTGTAATCCAGAATCCTCTGCCTGCCATCCTCCAACGAGTGTGGCTCTACACCTTGCTCTACCCCCCGCCTAGACAGCTCTATGTTAGCAAGGACTATCCCATCGATTGTGCTCTCTGGGCTTGTGAAGTCCAAGGCTTGGTCTGTTGGTATGTTGCCATAGTCGACAGCTACTAAATCAAAATCCACGCTTGTAGCCCCATCGCTTGTGGCTTGCGGGAACTCCACATCGGAATCGTTCTCAAGGATATGCGTTCCAATGGTGAATATCTGGGAGTGCGCAGGGATTGTTATGCCCCCCTCCGTACTGTTGTTAGTCCCCCTCGCATGCACTATCGCTTTCTTGCCAGCCGAGAATGACTGCCCAGCCAATGGCAACAGGTTCTGCAATTGCTCATCCGTGCAAAGCGTGAAGTCAAAGCTCTCGGCACAAGACTGCAGATTGAACTCATAGTCCGATATAAGCCCCCCTAGAGCCATGAACATAAGCCATGCTATGTTGGAGCTCTTCTTCTCTACCTGTACAATCTCACCCCCCTCCGTTCGTATTTCGCTCTTTGATAGCTGTCCGTTGAAGTCGTCAAGTATCTCCTCCGCTATCTCCTCTGCTGTCCGTGGGATGAAAACTCCCCCCTCCTTGGTCAAAAACATGTCAATCCTCCTCTATCTGTTCTTCCCGTCAGTCACTGAGACCGTCAAGTAATTACGCTCCCCCCCACTAGAAGTGTTGGTCGTGCTGGTTGTACTGAATATTGGGAAGTAATTAGGCACATCCTGCTCGTTGAGATTCTCCAGTATCGCTTGCGTGATATCATCGATATCCATTCTCTCAATCTCATTCTCGGGAGCAAGGAACGTTGTCCAATCGATACCCGCCTCCAGATACTTGAATGTGCCTTTGATTAGAAACGTCGCCACACAAGCCCGCTGGAACATCGCACTGTTGCCTGTCGTCAAATGGATACCCCCCCGCACAAGGTCAAAGTCCCAGCGCGGTATACCGCTTGAATCCTTTTTCTGTTCGTTTATCTTGAAATCTGCATACATATGCTAAGTATATAGCAAAAAAAGGAAAAAAGGGATATCAGATGATACCCCCTCCCATGCCAAAACCTCCTTACCACTTCTTCACCACGGTCGCATAGTCCTTGAAGAAAAAGACGCTTTCCTCTGTCCATTCATCGTGGCAAGCCTTGAACCTTTCATTTGCCTCTTTCGTGACTTTCATTACCATGAAGTCCGTTGGCACACCATTGCCTTGTTCTTGCTCTATCCTTGCTCTCTTTATGGCATCCTCCGCCCATCTCAAGGCAACTTGCTTGTTCGTGAAAGTCGCCCTGAGCTTTTGATAGCTGGTATCAGCAGTAGGATGATAGGTGCATATAACTCCATACCTGTTCATATAACCCCCCTAGAATAAGTAGTGCCTTGTGTAGCCTAGGTGTAGCCCTAGGCTCTTGTATGTCTTTATCAAGCCGTCCTCAAAGTGATTTCCCATGTCTGGATACTCTGAGATAATCTCACACGGAGTTGTCTCCCTGAAGTCCTTGATAACCAGTGTCTGTTTCTTCAATCCTAGTCCACGTTTTGGTATGAAAGTACACACCAAGTCGGCGTTCTTAACAGTGATATCCACCACATTGTAGGTGTATCCATCGTCCTTGTATCTCATAATTATCCTCCCTACCCCCCACCATAAAGATGGGAGGCTATAGTCGTTATCTTATTGTAAAATCCATTGCCATTACTGCCACATCTCTATATTTCGGATTTGTAAGGCAATGCTTGTTTCTTATTATTGCATAGTTATAATTACAATCTCCATTTTTTGAATCCTGTTCATAGTCTCTTAAGAGTCTATTCAACAGTTCGTTGAATGTAAAAGAATGATGTTGTGCTTTAAGTCGAAACTCCTTTGAAGTGCTATAAATCTTGCTATACATATAATTCCAGTCCATAATACCCCCCCCCCTATAGACATCTATAGACACAAAACAAGTTCACGTTATTTAATTCATCGAACTGAAAGAATGTTCGATTGCCTTGTTCATCCACCATTTCAAATGCTCCTTCCTCCATGTAGTTAGCGACGAAACGATACCTTTCACCATGGATATGGATTGTTCCTTCATGGTTAATCGCATTTTCCAGCTCCCTGAAGTCAAGGTAATCGGGCTGGTAGTATTCTAGAATCTTGTTGTAATTGCTACCATTGAATTCAAACAACTGGTATCTGAAAGACTCTAAATCAGATACTGTTGCATTATTGAATTTATCCTGCAAGAATGCAATGGCATTAAAGTAACCTTCTAACTGTTTTTGTTCATAGATTGCATCATGTTTTAATCCGCTTTTTTGATAAATATACATATTTTCCTCCCAAAAATTTATTTTCACGGACGGGTTATACCCCCGTCCATGGTGTTTTATGTCATGTCGCGAACTACTTGTGGGCTTTTACCAGCAAGAAACAAATCAAGAAAGTACACTTTCTCATAGACTTTATGGTACTTGTACCTTCTATCCAACAGTTTGCAAGCCTTGTCAAAGTTGTTGCAATATAGAAAATTTTTTCCATTAACTACCATATATTCACGTGTAAGCGCGCTCTCTATCCCTTCAAGATTATCATTATCATAATCCCAGCACTGGATGTATTGTGGATGCTTGTTCAATACCTTTGTCCAATTGGAGTAGGTTATGTCATTAGAATCCTTGAAAGCTTTGACTATTTTCTTGCTTTCAGTATCATAGATGAAATTCACGATATTATGCATTTTTTCCTCCCATATGCTAGCAAGTGATTAGCTTGCTAGTCTTTATTCTTACACTGTTTCAAATACAACTTTCTTCTTATCCAACGAACGCAACTGAAACTTCAAGCCAATAGACTTGTTGTTGTCGACTATCCTTTGCATTTTCATCTTATTTTCCTCAGAACAAGCAATGATTGTCGCATAGATAAGATTGCCAACAACAGTCCCTGCGTTGATATCACACGCTTTGAAAGATTTCATATCCTTTGTTTTTAAGTATGTAATACAATCCATTTTTATACTCCTTATATAACCCCCCCCCCCTGAAAGAGGGTCGGTTATCAAAGCGCCTTTCTACAACGCCTTGTTATAGCTACTTTCACTATCTTTGATGTAGTCAAAGAGATTTATAACTGCTATCGTTCTATGACAGTCACAAGCGTTGTAGCACTCTTTGATATTTTCAAGTTCTGCCACAATTTCATTATTGAGCGCTATTCTTTCAAGCACTCTTTCGTTTGTGCAATTTTCATTCTTAATCAATGAAAGGTATTTCCTCCCGACTTTGAACGAAACGTTGTTGTACCTTGCTTTACATGTCATTTTCATTTTTTCCTCCATGTCTTATATACCCCCCTACATGCATTCAAGCATGCAAGGGGCTTGTGGTTATGCAAGCCGATTGTATGCTTGCTTTCTTTCCTCTATCCAACTCTCTATCTCAGATACCTTTGCATGATAATCGTGTTGGTGCGTGATGAAATAGAATTCATCATCTTTCAGTGCACCTACTGAAAAAAACATGCAATTATAACCAATAATCCTAGGATTGGTGTATTTTTTGCCAATATTAAACCAAATCCTAGCCTTAGCATTCGAAGGATTGTCATAAGCGTGCCAAAGGCTTGTCATAGAGCTTTTACAATAGCGATTGTAAGCCCAAATCAAATTTTCTTTCATTGTTTCAGTCATTTTTTCCTCCTATGAAACCTATCAGAGTAGCTAGCGACTTGCTAGCTAGCCCTTTCTTCCTGAAATACCAAACACCATTAATTCTAATCATATTCTTGTAAGTGTTACATAAGGGAGCTCCATCCCGTGGCAACGTCGTGTGCCAATCTCTATAGCATAGCTCCATGCAAGCTCGCAGACTGCCATTAAGTCTGCTTTGCACAAAAAGCAGTCGTAACTATGAATTGGTTCTAGCCCTTTATGGAAAAGATAATTTTCAAGCGTCTCTTTGTTATTAGCGCTAAATCCCTTGAGGTCTAAAATCATACATTTCCCTAGCAGGTTGTTCAAATCCTCTGCTAGGAAATCATTTCCTAGAATATCTTCTATCTTTTTCATTTTTCCTCCCTGAAAGCTATTGCTTTCATTTACTTGCTTGAAAATTACTTCAAGCAAGCAATCAAAGCAATTACACGAAACGCGTTATATCGCGCGAAACGTGCTCCATCCAGCCCGTTTCTTCATCGTATCTGAAGAAACAGTGTTCAATTTTTCCAAATAGGTGATTCTCACCTATACCGTCTGAAAGCTGGGCTCTCAGAAGGTCTATAGCAGAAAGGATATCGGTTGCGTATACATCCATATCTGCATACTGATAATTGCACGCTAGTTCATCGTTAGCATGCAATACGAAACGATGTCCGTCCCAGTCAGTCCACTCAACGGACCCTTTGAAAGACAAGGCACAACGATGCCCTTCACGGCCGTAGACTCTAAAATTAAAACAGTAATCTTTTTTCATCATTTTCCTCCCTGAAAGATTTCCAAAGCGTTTGAACTTCAAGCGCTTAAGAAATCCCACCAGCAAAGCGCTGGTGATTGCGACTAGAATTAATCCCAGTCGCAATAGTATCTCTCATATACATTTTCTGCTCCCATAGCCTTAATCTCTGCTATGGTGTAAGACGCACCATCTGCGCGCCTTATCCTTACGTCTCTATCGATGATATTATCATCGACAACAAGGATAAGCCTTGTTCTAGCATCATGATGTACAATGCTAGATTTATAGTCGCCCCTTTCTTCTCTCTTTATGAAAGAAGAAATTTCTTCAGGGGAGCAATTCTCTTTTCTAGAAAGAGAATCATCAAGGCTTACAATTTCATCATAAGCCTCGTCAATGCATTCCTTAAATTCATAGGTATGCTTTATCTCTATTTCTTCAATAGAGAAATCCTTAGCCTGCATTGTTTCAGCAGGCATATCAAAGAAGAATTTTGAGCTAGATTTGCCAGCCCAAAACGCTACATTCTCTGTAGCCTTTTCTAGGTTTGGATAATCTCCAAACCTCTTTCCCTTATAGAACACTCTTATCATACAATACTCCTCCCATTATATTATTTTATTATCTTATCTTATATAATAATTCTACTATATATTAGAATTATGGTCAATAGGTTTTACAAAAAAGTTTAAATATTTTTTGATTATTTTTTTCATTAAGAAGAAACTTGCTTATTGATAATGATTATCATTAACACTATTGATAATCGTTGCTATTAACGCTTATAAGCCTTATCGATAACCATTATCATTAGCACTATTAAGAATCATTATCATTAATGCTATAGTGTCTTTTTGGTACACCATTGTGTCTTTTTGATACCGTGTATCTTTTTGACTCTATACACTATTTTCTTCTACAAAAACCTTTTATCTTTCAATTTTTGAAACATCGTTTCATTTTTTTCCTATCCATTTTCGAAACATCGTTTCACTTTTTATCGTTGTATCTGAAATCGAATTTGAAGTTGAATTTGAGAATGAATTTGAGAATGAATTTGAGAATGAGTATCAATTTCACTGCTAGTGTTCTAGGTTTAATTTTTTTTTGACACAAATTGAAAAAGTGTCAAAATAAACACTTTTGGTAAAAGTGTCAAAATAAAAAATAGGTAGGATAGATAAGAGATTATTGTTTACAGTATAAGGATTTATGTTAATATTGACACAAACGGTAAAAGTGTCAATAATGACACAAATTGAAAAAGTGTCAAAATAAAAATAAGCCATTTTCAGTAAGATTTCAGTAAGATTTGCTATCAAATTGATAGATTTCATTCTCAATTTCAGTATCAAATTGCTATCAAATTGGTAGCTTGTGAAACAAAAAACGATATGTTTCACGTGAAACAATGGGGGGTATATAAGGATTTCTGTTTTTTGGTTATTAAAATGATTTCCCTTCATTTTGACGGACCAGAGGTTCCAACTACCACCTATACCGATATCATTTTGACGGACTAGATACAAGGCTACCACCTATACAACAGTATAAGACGAACCAACACCTATACAGTCCTAGATAGACGAACCAACACCTATAATGAATTAGGTGGGGTTACAAATGGTTGGATGGTATGGTAGTATAGTGGAAAGGAGATAGGCATGAAAATAGATTACACGAGTGAGGCAAATAGGATGGAAAAGGCGATTAAGGGAATTAAGGGGACTAAGGGAGCTAGGAGAGATGGGATTAGTGGTGTACAAGCTAGGGAGATAGTGAAAGCCATAAAGGGGGACCATGTAGGGATAATCACGAGTAGGATGATGGAGAGGAAGTACAAAGCCAGCTCGGAGGAGATAAAGGCTGGGTTAAAGGCTATTGGGTATTACATAGCGGATGATGAGGACTGGGTAGAGGGGTTAAGGGAAGAGACTGGGTATGACAGGGCTAATGAGATGATAAAGGTGCAGGATTATTGGTTGAAGCACAATGAGAGGGCATTTGAGTTTGTATCGCAGAGGGCATACTCGAAGTATAGGGATGCAGAGAACCAGCAAGACGTGTTGAAGATACATCTTACTGGTGTTGGGAAGGATGACAATGTAGAGATAGAGTAAGCTTTGCTTACGAATATCTCAGTTAGAGATAGAGTAAAACGAAGTTTTATGGATATCTCATAGAGGGGATGGTTACACGTAATATACTAGTATATTAGTTGGGTTAGTTATATTAGCAATGGTGATGGGTTATAGGGCATATTGGAATAGATATGCTCTATTCTTTTGTTTGAGTTGTCATCTAGGCACATACGTTTTTCTTTTTGCCAGACATCGAAGAAGCGGGTATCTGATATCTGGTAGGAAGAGAAGAATACTTGGAAAGGTCTTGAGAAAGCCCAGTCATAGAAAGCCTTTGAATTGAACTTCATAGAGTAGTTGTTGGTAGCTGACTCATAGGGCACATCGCAATAGACGATATCGCCTTTCTGGTAGGAATACTCTCTATAGTCTTTGGCAGTAATCTCTATAGGCTCTAGGCGTGCGAGCCTTTGGATAGGCTCTAGGCGTGCGAGCCTTTGGATAGGCTCTAGGCGTGCTCTCTTATTGGTATTCAACAATTTCAGTAGCTCCAATCTTCTATCGTTGATGGATTCTGACTTCAGCCTTATTCCCATATAGGGCTTATCGTCCACCACCAGCTCGAAAAGGCTCTTGCACATCTCCTCATCCTTGTAGGAGCAATAGAAGGAGTGTGCATCGTTTCCGAAAGACCAGCATAGGGCTATATATGCATTCGTATCCTTTTGTGCAAAGAACTCCTCGCGGGTTATCCACACGGGATGGAAAGTATCTAGGGAGTACTTGCCGTTTATGCAGTCGGAAAAGAACTGTGCTGTAGGCTTATGTATCTCGTTGTAAAGCACCTTTCTGTATCTTCCAGACAGGACTGCCGAGTGTGTGATAGCGCCACCACCGCCGAATAGGTCTACAAGCCTATCCCCTTGGGGTAGGAAGTCTACTATGTCATCGGCGATTGAGTTCTTGCTTCCGCAATATGGAAGCCCATAGTTCTTGGAGTATCTCATTTCAATGACTTCTCAATCTCTTTGATTATCTTGCCATAGCTCTCTTCTGGCACAATCTCGAACCAGTCCTTGAACAGCAACTCTCGTGGAGTGTAGCTTATCAAGTTCCTTACAAGCTCCTTTTCATCTACCTCTATGTATCTGGCTATTGCCTTTAGCACCTTTCTTGATGCCAATCTCTGCCCTTTGTCTATGAAGTATAGATGCGCATGTGTTATCTCTATAGCCTTGGATAGGTCATAGAGCGTCTTTCCTTTCTTTGATAGTGTTTCTGATATGTAGTTCATGGGTTTAGTATACCATATAGGATTACTCTATGCAACTATCTAAGAACATAGTTTATGCAATCCATGGTGTATTATACTCATTATGCAACTGTAAAAAATCTAATTTATTTGTGGATTACTATTGAATATAACAAGGAAGTGAGTATAATACTAATATGCTACAATTAAATATTATACACAAGAAGGCTGTTATGCAACCATTTAAGAGAAAAAAAGATAAAAAAGATAAAAGCAATCTAAAGCAAAGGTTCTTTGACAACCTCCCGAACATTGTCGCTTGCAGTGATTCCTACAAGGACTATGGCATCAAGCGTCTGCCAAAGGACTTGGCTAGGTACAAGAAAGAGATTCAAATCAACCCAAGCTATGAAGTCAGGCAGATAGTCCTCGATTGCGACTACTCTCCAGATGGCGCTTTCGATGAGTACCTGCCTTTGCCTAACCTAGTTACCGTATCAGAGAGAAACCATTTCCATGCAATCTTCTTTCTGAAAGACCCAGTGTTCAATAAGGACTCAAGGTCTTGGGACTTCCTAAACGACATGAGAAAGAAGCTCACAGACCTGTTCAACGCAGACCCGTCATACTCTTTCTTCACAACACACAACCCTTTTGCATACAATTGCATAGAGCTCCATGACAAGCCTTGGACTCTCAATGAGCTATCCCAATATTGCACAAACATAGACAGAAAGACCATAGAAGCTAAATACATAAACAATGACAAGTACTCCAGAAACAGGACAATATTCAACAAGCTGTTGTACAATAGCACAAACCTATTGAGGAAATACAGGAAAAAGGGCGACAAGGTCATGGAAAAGGTCTTGATAGAGGAAGCATTGAGGCTCTATGATGCGCTTCCAGACAAGAGCGACTTCTATGAGTTCGAGGTTCTGGCGATAGCGCGCTCGGTGTTCAAGACCTACAAGCATGAGATACAGAAATACAAGGACAGGCATCCGTACAAGGACAGCATGTACGAGAGAGCCAACAAGATAAGGGCAAGGGAATCGTCAAAGAGGAAGGCTTTGTTCCTAGGCTTGATGATTAAGGACAAGGTAAGGGATGAGATAATGCAGGTATTGGGCATATGCAAGTCCACATACTACAAGTACAGGAAAGAGGTATTGGGCAATCTGGCTGGATACTTTGGCTCTCTATATATAAATAGGTCTACAAAAGACAGGATTCAACCAGATGTTCTCTCAAATGCATTCAACCCTTTGCTTATTCGCCATAGACTGGCGTTTTCAGATGGCATAGAGCTTACCGATATCCCAAGCTATGGAAGCTCTGAGAACATCATCTCATGCATAATGGACATGATAAAGGACGCTGTTCTTGCCAATAATGGGCTGGATTTCCCGAGGCTTTTGGTTGAAAAGCTTGGAAAACGGCTTAAAAAACACTGGAAAAACTTATAAAAGGGATAACTATACATGGAACTTGAGCTTTTACGCCATCAGTCCCAGCTTATTACGCTACCATTCGAGCATAGGGACATTAGACACTTCTTCCTAGTAGGCGGTTATGGATGCGGGAAATCATTTTCCGATGTAATGCTGATACTTGAGCTGGCAAGGCGATACCCGAAGCTAAAGGCGGGTGCTCTCTTTGGCGTTGCATCTCTTTCTGGAGTGCTGTTCACTACAACCATTGCCAACACTGTCGAAGCCATATGCAAGGAGACTGGCATAAGGTTCAGGCTGGACAAGAGGGAGAACATAATGTATGTAGGCTCTGCCAAGTTCAAGATATTCAACCTCGAGGACTACACGGCAATCGCTGGGTACAACTTCTCCGTAGTCCTTTTGGACGAGCTGGACGAGCTTGAGCAGTCAAAGGCTCTTGGCGCATACAAGGCTTGCCGAGAGCGATGCAGGGTCACTCTCCCAGACGGCAGGGAGCCTTTCATGGTCACTACCACCACAGCGCAGGGAAAGCGTGGCATATACAAGATTGTGCAGGATTTGAAGCGCGAGGTGGGAATCGATGGCAAGAGCACAAAGACATGCGTAATACATGGCAGGACGATAGACAACACCAACAACGACCCGTCATACTATGCAGACCTCTACAAGGCATATGACGAGCAGGAGCGCAAGGCTTACCTGGATGGCGAGTTCGTATCCTTGGAATCCGGACGTGTCTATCCCAAGTACTCCATGGACAGGAACGAGATTGACAGCTTTGAGGTGGATTCGCTGGAGGAAGTGTACATAGGTCAGGACTTGAACCTTGGCTACTCATCGGCTGTCGCATGCGTTGTGCGTGGCAACGCTATATATGTCGTCAAGGCGTTCTCTTTCGATGACATCTGGACAGCGCCATCCATGTTCCGCCATGAGTTCCCCACAAATCCGCTCTACTGGTTCCCAGACTCATCCTCAAAGGACATATTCAGCTTGCAAGGGTTCAAGCAACTGATATCGCAGATGGATATCAGGACCAAGATATCCACAGTGAACCCGTCCATAATCGCAAGGACTACAATGGTGAACATACTCTTCTACCAAGAGCGCCTGTTCGTGTTCAGGCAAAAGGACACGGCACACCTAAGGGAGGGCTTGGACATGCGCGGTTACGACAAGAACGGGAATCCGGAGAAAGGCGTTGGGAAGGATGCATACGACCATATGACAGATGCCCTTGAGTACGTCACGTTCAGAATCGTTCAGGACAGGGAGGAGTTTGCCGACATAAGGCAGATGCGGATGGCTGGCTACCATCCCAAGGAAAAGGTATAAACAAATCGGATAAATCATGCTACAATAACAACATGGAAAGATTTAACGACAATACTATAGACTTCAAGGAGAAAGCCAAGCTCGCAAAGGGCAGTAATCTCTACAAGGCTCTGGATTCGATAGCATCATCCTACATGGACGATGACGGCTATATAGTAATGGATTCAAAGGCTATCAAGGACTTGCAATCCACGATGGCTCAAGACCAAAGGGAAAGGCTGTTGCATGATGGCTACTCCACCTACACTACCATAAGGTCCAATGCCGAGAAGCGAATGAGGCTGTCGTTGTCGCGGGTTGCCGACAGCGCAAACGGCTATCCAACGCAGTTCATGGCTGACAGCGGGCTTTACAAGGGGTTGCAGAACATATACTTCTCCCCAGACGAGGCATCAATGCTCTATTCATCGAATGGTCTTCCAACCCATATAATCGACAAAAAGGCATCTGGCGTGTTCCTCAATGGCTTGAACTTCAGATGCAAGGGCATATCGCAGGATTTGATGGCTGAGTTCACTGAGTATGCCGAGTCCTCTGGGTTCATTGACCAATGGCGTTCCGCATTGACGCAGGCTTTGGTCTATGGCGGTGCAATCATGTACCCGATAATGAAGTACGACAACCCAAGCTCGCTTCTTGAGAGCATAGACATATATGACAAGGACAGCGTGTCCGATTTCCTCGAGTACACAGGAAACCCAAAGAAATCTTTCCTAAAGGAGTTCAGCGTATTCGACAGATGGAACACTGTCATTGTCCCAGAGTACTCGCCTATGGCTAAGGACTACTTGATGGCTGGTGCGATGTTCATCCCTGTGGATGGCGTAACTGTAAACACATCGAGGGCATCCTTGATTAAGTGGAAGAAGACATCGTACTGGGAGGCATTGAGGTTCATAGGATGGTGCCCGTCCGACTTCTCCGGCTGGATGGATTCCTACATTCAGTACAAGCTGATGCAACAGGCTCTTCCAAAGATGGCTATGCAGTCATCCCTGCTGTACTCGTATCTTCCAATCGACCCAGTGCTGATGCAGAATGGCACATCGGATGTAAGGGAACTTCAATCCATGGCGCAGGAGGCATTGGACAACATATCGGTCAACAACGCAAAGGTGTTCAACTCCGTTGGGGAGCTCAAGTCCATAGAAAGGCAATACTCTGGCTTCAAGGACATATTCGCCGAGAACAGGGTATCGCTATGTGCGGACATCGGGCTTCCTGTATCCGTTGTCTTTGAGGATGCTCCTAAGGGGCTGGCGTCCGATAGGGCGGATGACATAATCCTTAAGAAAGCGGAAGCTGTCAAGATGATATGGAACAACATATCGCATGAGGTGGCTAGGATGGCGATACTCCTTGGCTATGACTTCTTCGGGGTGGATTCAAAGGAGGCGGAGAACCTCAAGTACCTCATAGTCGAATCCACATCGCACACAGCGGAGACAGCACAGCAAAAGGCTGACATAGCCAACACGTTCGCCGATACCGTATCAAAGCTTTCGGTAGCTGGCGTTGCACCAAGGGATGGCATAAAGCTTGTAGAGAAGTTCTTCCCAGAGATTCCTATGTCGGAGAGCATGGAGGAATCGCTCTCACGCTCATTCAGCATGTTGCAGAATGCACAGAACCTGCCAGAGAATGCAAGGCTTGGGGACAAGAGCGTGATAGACGAGACCACAGATAGCCTTGACAATCTTGACAACCTTGTGAAATGGGAGGACTAGATGGCTACATACACAGCACAGATACTTGCAATCGCTGGGAACGTTGTGAAGCAGTATGGCAATACATCGTACATAAAAATCCCCTACTCCTCTTTAGGCGTGAAGACATCGTTCCTTTCGATGCTTGGAGGTGATGCTCTGGAGGCAATCCTAAGCGGTGGGAATTGCCGTATAGACATCAACATGGAGCGTTTCACCAAGCGTGGCAGGGCTGATGTATCCAAGAATATAATCTACTCTCCCTCTGGCGCTACTGCAGTATCATCGGGAAACAACTATGTGACAGACAACATAGTCCCACAGCCGTGGGAGATGCAGATAGAGGCGAACATCCCTTATGATGCCGACATCGGGGGATTGATACAGTTCGCATACAACATAACTGTTGGCAGTTATATCAACACAGCCCAGACCGCTGTAATGCTTAGGAAGAAAGTTGTACGCACACTCCTAGAGAAAGCATACGAGAGCGGGACGCCTGTCATATTCAAGGATGATTCGAATACCGTATACGAGAACTGCGCAATCCAGTCCATAGAGTTTCTTCCAGAGGCTGAGAGCGAGAACCATCTGAGGATAAGGATGACTCTTGTAGAGATGAGGATAATGACATCCCTGTCCACGGAGTTCATAAGGGTTAGTGCGGACTCATCCAAGATTGGCTCTATAATCGGGAAGTCAATAGATGTAGGGAGCTCCACGACAACACTTATAGGAACAGGCTTGACAGCGATAGCGGGAACTGTCGGAAGATTCTTTGCATAGCTCTGCATAGGTAGGGATAAGGGATTCATATGGGATACAAATGGTACAAGGTAAACATAAGGGATACGGACAGCGACAACTTCACAACAAGCATATCGCTTGGCGCTATAAGCGTTGAGTTTCGGTTCATGCGTATCACAGCCCCGCTCTTTGGCGACCAGAAATGGAGATGCTGGGCGACTTTCAATGGCGAGGATACAAGGCAGGTATCGCTGTTCACTGCATCATGGCAAGAGTATGAGAACTACAAATTCTATACAGTCCGTTCGATAAAATACCCAAAGCCAACAGAATTGAGCATAGCGTTTTCATTGTATCTGGGCATTGATGAAGAGCTGTTGCAAGAGGCATAAGGGATATAGGCATGTTTGACAAGCGTATAGGTTTCTCATTGGACAACAAGTATTTCGGGAAGGGATGGATAGTCCCGTATGACCGAAAGCAGACATATGGCAAGGTGGCTATCACATGCAAGGGCTCTCTAATCAGCGGGGAGCTTGCGAACATGGTCACGCTTGAGATTATCAACTACTTCCCAGACAGGCAGATAGTGAAGAGCAATGAGTTCATCCCATGCGAGATAGCTCTAGGATATGGAGACAACCCAGCCTTGATAGGGACAATCAAGGGCGAGGTGAACAACGTGTACACCGAGTACACAGGCGTTGATTCAAAGACGGTCATACAGATTAATACTGGGGTATCCAAGAATGCGTATTCACAGAACATATCGCTGAAGTACCAAGCAGGCTCATCGATAAGCCCAGCGTTGATGCAGATAGCCACGGCTCTTGGGTACACTGTAAGGGCAACAGAGGCATACATGCTGAAGACGCCTATCGACTTCCAAGGATGCGTAATGGATGCCATATCCAAGATTAAGAAGATAGTAGAGCCTGACGGGTATGCATTGCAGGTGGACAACAATGTTATATCCTTCTTCAAGGAGAAGTACGGGGTAAGCGGGATTACGACAACGATAAAGAACATAACCGCTCCTGTAAGGCTCAATGACGGTGGCATATGCGTGTCCACACCATTCGACCCAAGGATAACTGTAGGCTCTTCGATAAAAATATCCCCAAGGTACTACATAAACAATGCTGGGATATTCACACGCAACGTCTATGAGGAGTATTACGTCTACCAGATAGATTTCGCATTCTCCACGGTAGGTAGCACAAACAACATGCAGATATACGGCTCTGCAAAGGATATATTGGCGTAATGGATGTACAGTATTGGGTAAGAAACGATTTAAGGACTTTCGTTGATAGCGTCATAGCAACATACGAGTTCATAGACTATGGGATTGTCACGGAGGCTGGAAACAGCATGGTAACGGTGGCTCTATCCACGTATTCTGTCTCACGCTATGCAAAGACATTGCCAAGGAAGATAGATGGCGTAAGGCTCTTGTACCCATCCTCCAGCTCGTTCTCAATCAGATGGAGCGTGGCTGTAGGCGACAGGGTATTGCTGTTGGCTACCAGAAACTACATAAAGAACCTTGACAGCACAACCCCAATTGCTGGCGGGGCAAACCATTTCGATGTAGAGAACCTGCTTGCATATCCAGTATCATCGTTCAATGAGGGTGCGATGGTGGCGATGGATATCGCAAATGGGAACATAGAGCTTGCGGTGAAAGACAAGTTGTCTATAACAGCCAAGGGGGACATAACGATAAAGACCGATGGCAAGGTGCAGATAGAATCCACAGGCGAGTGTACGGTAAAGGCGTCAAAGGCTACCGTGCAAGGCTCTGCTGGGAAGCTGGAGATTAAATAAAGGATGCATATATGGAAGACAAAAAGGCAAGGCATTACATTGTAGACGGGCAATCGATGACAATATCCGAGATTGCGAGGAAGTTCGACTTGGAAGACGGGATAAAGTATCTGCATCTTCTTGCAAAGAAATCCAACCATGATGAGCATTGCATCGAGGAGTATCTGAAGAGAAACAACTATATGCCTGTATAGAGACCTATGGTTTGCTATGGTTTGCTATGGTTTGCTATGGTTGAATATATCTGCTTAATGGGAGTATAATTACTTCTATGGACAACTCTATGCGAGATAGATACAAATTCGAGATAAAAACCGCTCGCATTGCAAAGAGCGGTATATACAAATACAGCAAGGCTGAAGCGGAGGCTATGACTGGGGAAACGTTCGATTCCCCATATGTCAACATATACCGTCCAGCTGTCGTATTGGCGAATGCTGTTGACAAATTCAAGAGCGTACCGCTGACGCTTGAGCATCCATCATCATTTGTAACGCCAGAGAACTACCAAAGGCTTGCCATCGGGGCAGTGATGGATTCCCCAAAGGTATCATATGTGGATGGCGAGGTAGCTATAGACAACAAGATAATGCTCGGCTCGTTGCAAGCATACAATGCTCTTGCAAGGGGCGTAAAGGAGCTGTCCGCTGGATATGTTGCCAAGTTCAAGAAAGCACATGGCGAGTATCGTGGGCAGGCATATGATGGCATAATGACAGATATAGAGACCGTCAACCATTTCGCTATCACAAAGAGAGCGAGAGGCGGGCATCAGACAAGGGTTTTGGATTCCCTGAAAGGAGATATGAAATTGAAGACAGGACTGTTCCACAGAATCTACAAAGCGTTCGTAAAGGATTCCAAGTCATTCGATGAGTTGGTGGACTTGATAGCAAAGGGCGAGGAGAAGCCAGATGCAATCAAGGGATATATAGACACATTGCCAGACAACGAGGACAAGCTCAAGCTCCAAAGATACCTTGAGGATTTGTCCAATGCTACAGGCGCTTTGGACGATGAGGTTGTAGCAATGGGGGCAAAGGAGATAAAGGAGCTCTACCATTCCATGGAAAGCGAGTTGGCAAAGGAAGAGCCAGAGACACCGCAAGTCCCTCTTCAACCAGATGAGGAAGTGTCGGTAGTAGACCCTACTGAGGATTCAGCAGAAGAGCCAAAGGAAGAAACCAAGGAAGAGGCTAAGGAAGAGGCTAAGCCAGAGGAAAAGGAAGAGGAAAAGGAAGAGGAAAAAGAGGAAGCTCCCGAGGAAAAGCCTGAGGAGAAAACAGAGGAAAATGTGGAAGATGGATGTGGTGGACAAGAGGAGAAGCCAGCAAATGATACTTCCGCTGATATGGAAAATAAAGAAGAAGATAAGACGGCTGTTTCTGATTCTGTAGCTTCTATGGCACAAGGATTCACATTCGATTCGATGGCTGACGAGGACAAGGACAAGTTCAAGGAGTTCCTTATCAAGGCTGTATACGATTCCATAAGCGACAAGGATTCCGAGTTGCACAAGGCGATATTCGGGATTCCAAAGAAGCAAGGGATGAAGAGGTTCGCTTCCCCTGTGGTAGATTCGAATGACAACAAGGATACAAGTGCGATAGCCGAGTATGAGAAACTCAAGGGAGCTAGATAATGGAATACACAATCAACCCATTCGAGAAGCCAGTAATAAAAGGCTCAGAGAAGATAAGCGGATTGCTTTCCCCTAATGCGGAGGGGTATCTGGCAAGTGGCTATGTCGCAAGCGGTGATATCCCATTCGGGGCAGTCTGCAAGGAAGTAGCCAACTCAAACAAGGCAGAGGTCGGTGTACCTGCTCTTCTTTCCCAAGTTGCTGGTGTTGCGATATACGACCAAGCGACAGCATCCGATAGACCACAGCTTGCAAACAGCTACAGGGATAGGATGCAATGCAACATTCTTTACAAGGGATTCTGCTGGTACTATCTAAAGGATGCCACGACAGTATCCAAGGCATCAAAGGTCTTTGCAAATACAAACACAGGCGCAGTCGGCTTTGGCTCTACAGTCCCAAAGGATTGCACCGAGATTAAATGGATAAAGATTGCAAAGGTTGACGAGTCAAAGAAAGGCGTACTCGTCTATGTCAACATCTATTGCGAATGCGGAATGGGTGGAGGCGGTGACGAGCCAGTTGTTGCTGACTGGGCATATGAAGGTTCTACAGCAAAGATTCCACAATCAAAGCTTGATGGATACACCGCGACCAAGTTGTCCCTTGGCACAGATGGGACAACGCAAGTGATAGAGCTTTTGTGCAATGATGCCTACATCGGTGACAAGACCGACAGCGGGGACAATATCATAGTCACAAGGGATTATCTTGATTCCTATCCTACTACCAATGAGATGAACACTGCCTTGGCAAAGAAACAGCCTGTTGGGGACTATGCAACGACAAAGCAACTCGAGGGATATGCCACAGAGGCAAGCGTTACAGCCCTTACAACTACAGTGAATGGAAAGGCGACCAAGGCAACAACATTGGCTGGATACGGAATCACGGATGGTGCGACAAAGGCATCCCTTGCAAGCTATGCCACAAAGGAAAGCGTTGATGACTTGACAACGACTGTCAATGGCAAGGCAACCAAGGCTACAACTCTAGCTGGATATGGTATAACCGATGGGGCAACCGCAAAGTCAGTAACAGACTTGACCGCAACTGTTACAGCATTGGCAGAAAGGGTAACAGCATTGGAGACAGCTCTTGAATCGCTTACAACAACAGTCAATGGAAAGGCTACAAAGGCGACTACCCTAGCAGGCTATGGAATCACAGACGGCGCAACGAAAGCTAGTGTTACCGCTCTAGAAACAACTGTCAACGGTAAAGCGACCAAGGCTACAACACTTGCTGGCTATGGAATAACGGATGCTTATACAAAGACAGAAGCGGATGCACAATTCCAAGCGAAAGAGACAACAACGCCGTAATATGATAGAATAAGACAAGCCTAGTTTTGGGCTTGAGAGATATAAAGGAGACAGAAAGATATGGCAACAACCAATCTACCAATCACAAAGCCATTGTTCAGTGGCAACGTAAAAGCTCAGGGTCTTCTAATGGAGATAGACACTAACGGTCTCCAGTATGGATTCATAGTAGACCCAGCATCGACAAGCATTCCTTTTGGGGCAGTAGTCCAAAAAGGCGCTTCTGACAACCTTGTAAAGGCAGGAGTATCCGCAACAGCCACAAACAACTATGGCATTGCTGTTTACTCGGAGGCAATCAGCACATCAAGACCAGCATCAAGCGATGTATATCTTGCTGGCATGCCTATCAACGTATTGCTTGACGGCTACATGTGGTTCTATCCAGAGAACATGGCAGGTGTCACTAGGGCATCAAAGGTCTTGGCTGACAACGCAACAGGAGCAATCTCATTCGGGGCACAAGCCACAGAGGATGTGAACACAGCTCTTACATGGGCAAAAGTAGTCCTTGTTGACGAGAAGAAAACTAGAGTACTAGTGAAAGTTGATGTTTCACTAGCTTAACATAAGGAGACAATAGAAATATGGCAACTTTCAGACTAGGAAAAGAATTTGCAGGACTCCAGCCAAAGCTTGAGAAACTGTTTGCAAAGAATGGTGTCGGTGGCAATGGCTATACCGTTGCAATCGGAATGTCCAGCGACCCAGAGTTCTCTACTCCATCTACTGCTATCTACAATCCGACAGCAGTATGCGACTCGGCTCTCTTGGGAGACCAGCTCTTCGAGAGCGATGCTGACAAGGCAGAGTACGACAAGAACCCATCGGTATACGGATTCAAGCCTGTATACAACTTCGCAACAAACAAGTTCGACACAAGATTCACAAGAATCCCGACACAGGACTCCTTGCTTGACGGGCAGGCTATCGCACCATGGAATGCATCGTACTTCCCGAAATTGTTCGTACAGCCTCTTATCTCTACACATGGCTTGGACATGGTAGACAGATACACAGGAGACAATCCTTTCGCTGAGGTTATGAACCTTGTACTCGCAGGCTATGCAGGCAATGCTATTGCTGAGCAAGCAGGCACAATGCAGAGCAACCTCAACCACAATGTGGCAGTCAAGTCAGGAATGATGACACAGGCTGTTATCAACGTAAAGGTATTCTACAACTACACACTCGAGGAGGAGCAGAGATACGCAAGGGGCAACAACCCTTATGGCTCACAGCTCAGAGACCTCAAGAAGCAATATGCAGAGAAGATGCTCAAGCTCACTCTTGATGTATTGGCATACTATGGAAACGCTTCCACAGACACAACAGGGTTGTTCAATGTCAACACAGCAGAGGAATGGGCAGACCAGACAATGACAGAGATTTCAGCGGATGCCACAAACACTACAAAGGGCTCTACTGCATACCAGCTCTTGTCAAAGGCTATCATCAAGTTTGCTGAAGCCAACGTTAACATGCCTGACAGAATCAAGGTAGGAATGTCATTGACAGCATACAACCTTCTTTCATCCATGCCTTACTCCGATGCATACAATGGTCAGAGTGCCCTTTCCGTATTGAAAGAGAACTTTGGGGCTGGAAGAAACGAGTTCGGTCAAAAGCTTGCAATCGACTTCTACTGCGACCCTCTCTTGAATGCACAGACAGACTACAACAGCACAAAGCTCGACAACTTGATTATCACAGCTCCAAGCGTAAGCGGTCAGTCGACTGTAATGGCAGGAATGCCTCTTGAGAGATTCATGTATCCAGTATATCCAACACAGTACGAGACACAGTACTGCATAATGTCCAGATGGGCAGGAATCTTTGCACCTATGGCATCAGCTGTCAAGGTATACAAGGGATTCGGCATAAACGCATAACATTAGTTATCCATGGCTTAGTTCTTCATGACTTTGCTTGTATTATTCCTTTAGGGACTAGCGATAGTCCCTTTTTTCTTGCGATATTAATAGCTATATAAATATCGCCAAATGCATTACAATGCGTTACAATGATAATAGATTCACCAATCTTAAGGAGTTGTATATGAAATTCGTTATGAACAATGACATAACATCATTCAAGGTAAGGGGATGCGACAAGGAGTTCGTATCTGGCAGGGCAACGATATTGGAGAATGCGGAGTTTGATGCATTGAGAAAGAACTCGGCTATGTTCAGGGATTACTTGGACAAAGGCAAGCTTGTTGTGGCAGACGAGATGCGAGCGGACTGGCTTCCCTTGGAGGAACAGCTTACAGAGGCAAACAAGATGAACAACAAGCTGGTATCCGAGAACAGACAGCTCAACGACAAGGTAGCCTCCTTGGACAAGGAAGTGAAAAGGCTGATGAAGAAGCTCAAAGAGCAGACGGAAGCATTAAAGGGAAACTGATATGGGACGCATTGAAGTAGGACGATGGGCTGGTGTTATTGGTAGTGATGGCGGGATTAACTACCAGCCTGTGGATTTTAGCCAGACTGCAACGTTTTCAGTTACAGCCCGCTTAGTAATAAAGCGTGACGGCGTCGAGCTTTTCAACTCAGAGCTGACGCAATCAGAGAAGTATGCTATATACGGGCTATATCTTGCATATGACGGTAACAGCAGTATAGCACTAATGGTTCTACCGTACTTCACTTTAGATGCAAGCGGTACTCCTGTGGCTGGCTCATTTAAACCAAATGGCATTTGTTTTAGTTTAGGAGTTCCCACTGACTCTGGATATTCAGGGGCAAATGCAGAGATTGTATTCTTTGATGAAGAGATTGCACAGCCTATAAAATTGCAAGAAAAGAGCGTGACTGTTGCGGATGATACAGTTATCCTCCCAGACGATGGCTATGACGGCATGTCTAGTGTAGCTATCACACTTGAAAACGGCAAAACGCCAGAGGCTTTCTCTATAGACAGCTATACGCCAGACGATTTCCCATACAAGAGTGCTTTCACAATAGACTGGACTTCCGCTATAGCTCTCTCATGCTTTGACAATGCAAAGGATTTCGTGGAGACCTATTTCTATGGTGTGCTTTACGACTTGATACCAAGGATAAATGTTCCAGAGAATATTGTGATAAGAAAGCAGAAGCTGTTCTTGGCGAATGCATTGGCATGGTATATGACGGATTTCTTTGGGACAACCATGGGAGCAACCGCACCTACAACAGGTCTGTTGCCTATATCGCAAAAGAACATAGGCGGTGTATTCATCGGGTTTGCTAAGACCGAGTCACAGCAAGCCATCAAGGCTCTTGAGTCCAACCAGTTTGGTGTCATGTGCCTTAACCTATTCTACTCATGCAAGGAGAGATACGCATTGTATCAGTAAGAGATGCCAAGCCTAACAGATAGCCAAGTAGCCACAATGAACAAAGCATACATGAAAGAGCTCAACAAGATGATGAAGAAAGCAACAGTAAAGCGTGATGTCGGTGTTGGGTTCGACAATCAAATCCATATTGGAGAGCCTGAGCATGGTGCACATCCCATGCCTTGTGCAAGGCTTGCGGAGATATTGAATTATGGTTCTTACGAGGAGAGAAGAAATGAAGATGGAGTTGTAATTGAAGTAAATTTCATTCCTCCACGTCCTTTCATGTCATATTGGATAAACAACACAAGAGGCGTAAACAGGCTTGTAGACTATGCGAGGAAGAACTATTTCAAGTTCAACTACAAGGAGGCTGGCAAGATAATGGAGAAGTACATCAAGCAGACGGTCTATGTGGGAATGAACTTCACCCCAAATGCTTGGAAAACTATCAAAATCAAGAAATCTGCCAGACCGCTTATTGATACCAATGAGCTTATGGATAAGATGAAGATTGTAGAGGTGGTGCATTGATATGAGCGGTATATATGGTTCTATGCTTAGCTACTTTCCAGAGCTATTCAGGATTTACGAGATTCATCCTATGTACAAGTCCCCAAATGGAGGGATGAGCGTTGATACAGACCCAGAGCATACCTTTGAGACAATCAACGGCATCCTATTGGATGGGGCAGGAAAAGGCGGATGGTCTATTAGGTCTTTCAACTTCAAGAAGTACGACAACAGGCTTGTGTTCTATGGCGAAAAGGAGTTCTGGTCATACAGGAACCTTGATGACTACCTCCCTAAGGATACAGATTACGACAAGCCTTGTGCATATGCTATCAAGGATACCCATACATCGGCAGGCAAGGTCTACTACTGCCAGATTATGAGCAAGGTATCATGGGGCATGGAGGGAGATTTCTACAGATACATCATATCGATAATAGGAGGAAACGATGCCATTAACAAACAAGACGCTTCAGCAAGTGATTTCGCAAGTTTTCTTTCCTAAGGCAAAGGGCAAAAAGGTATTTGTCTGGGGGGATGTGGATACATCGCAACGCTCCGTATTGGATTCTGGCACAGTATGCTATGTATCGATAGAGACCATGTCCAACTTCACGTTGCCTAGGTTCGACAATGGAGTGTACCGAAAGGATTGCCAAGCCATAGTAGCATTGCGGTTCGCAGGCGTTGATGCGTTCACCTATGCAGAGCAGGCACAGTTCCTGCTGTTCAACAGAAAGGCACAAGAGCTGTTCAGGGACGAGGGGTGCGAGATACTAGGGGCAACCAGCACATCCGCAGAGCCTTTTCTGTTTGGGGACAACAATATAGCAACAAGCGCAAACGTAAGGATAAAGCTTAACTACACAATGGTGATAGACCCATCCCAGTCCAAGCTTAACCATGCGATTATAGACGGAGGCATTAAGGTTGAAACACCATCAAGATAAAGATAATATTATGTATAAGATATTTGTTTCCTATTTAGGGAATTAAAGGAGATACAGATATATGGCAGAATACAAAAACTCCATAGCACAAGATAGGGTGCAATTCCCTATAGAGACAATCATCCGCCCACAATCTGGCGAGCAGTTCTCAAAGGTGGCTATCTATATCGATAGTACGGATGTTGCCACATACCTTGGAAAGGAAGTCCAAGCAGGTGGCATGACAACTATTCTTTCGTCAAACTATGCAAGCGAGACAAAAGGTGCTCTTCTTAACCACCTTGCTCTTTTCTTTGCATCCGCTACAACTGGTGTTGTATACGTGATTGTGGCACAAGCGGACGATGAGGATTTGTCTAAAACATTCGCATCCACAAAGGAGATGGCATACTTCAAGACAGCTCTTTCCGAGACAAAGATGGTGGCAATGAACACAGCTATCGCAAAGCTTTGCGGTGCAAGCGTTGAGGATTCACAGCATTTCGTTACAGTAGCAGACGCTATCACTGGTGGTGCTCTTCCTGCTGATTCGCTTTCAAAGGCTCTTGTCGATGCAAAGTATCCATCTTTCGTCAAATACCATCCGTCACAGGATATCGCTATCGCACAGATAGGAAAGACGATTTCCACAACCAATGGCTCGGGCACGCCTGTTGGCAACTCGCTTGATATGATAGCGATGACAAACATAACAGCATCTGGTGCGAATGAAGCCAATCTGTCTACTGATTCAAAGAGCAATCTTGACAAGATAAGGGTTGGATATGCAACATCTGTAAGCGGTTCTTCAACATCTGTAGCTATCGAGGGCTCTATGGACTTGGCTGGCAACTCGGTAGGTGCGAAATGGATGAAAGCATATATATCATACATGTGCAGAATCGAGACAGCGGGCTTCATAACACAGGGCAACATATTCAACAACTCGACATCCTACACGACAATATGCGCAATCCTTAGAGGTCAGGTATCCTCATTCGAGCAGATTGGCAGGCTAAAGGATGTGTACTACAACTTCCCGTCCTATGCTGAGGCTGTAAAGGCTAACTACATATTCGGCGATACCATCAACATACCTACTGCATGGGAAGCAACATATGTGGACAATGTAAGGGAAGTCAGAATCTATGGTACTCTCTATGTAGAGCAACCAACAAGGTAAAAGGTAAAGGAGATAAAAGATGGCTCAATCCACAACAATAAACAGTGGCTCGGTAGTAGTCACAATGAAGTTCCCTCTATACAGAGGAGGAGCGACAATCCCAGTAAGCGGTATCCTATTGGAGGGTGAAGCTATCACCACATCCCCATTGGTAGACCAGTCAGCAAGAGTTGCGACAGTCAATGGCGGTTCTATAGTGAACATCAACTCCAACGGCGCTGGAACAGGTACAATGACTGTTGTCTATGATGACAGCTTCAACAACGCTTGGAAGATTGCATCGGAGATTGCATACTCAAAGAATGGCGAGAACCTCCAAGGTGGCATAATCACAGTAACCATGGAGTACAACGGACAGCCTAGGACAATCCAGTACATAGATTGCGTATGGCAGAATGTCCCTATCTTCTCTCTCAACCCTATGTCGCCATCATCCGTATCGCTGTCTTTCAACTTTGCAGACCATACGACAATAGGTGCTGAGGTTACAGCATAATAGACCTAACAGGCATAGTATAGCTAAACAACATATTGGGGAGCTAACCTCCCCTTTTTAAAAAGGATGTGCATATGATACTTAACGAGGAAAATTACAAGGAAGATGTAGAGGTTATCGGACAGGCTTTCGATGACAATGCATACTCGCCATCGGACTTCTCCATCGATATAGACGGAGATGTGAGCATAAAGGTTCTGGACAAGGTCAGGATACTCTCAAGGCTAAGCGAGTTCATAGAATCCAACGAAGCTGAGTTCGAGATGGGGCTGGAGCTTGTCAAGAAGTACCTCAACGGAAAGCAAATCAGGTTCTACCTCAACGGCAAGGAGATAGGGAACATAGTGTACGACAGCAAGGTTGATTTCGATATCTATCCAGTGTTTGTCGAGTATCCTATCCTATTGAAAGTCCTATGCTCTAGGATGCTTGGATATGCATCAAAAAATTCGATAGGCTGTTTAGTAAACGAGAAGTGCAAACCAGCCCAGAAGACGCAAGAAGCGTAAGCACATTCAAGCTTGTGAACAAGGGACGCATGAAAGAGTTGCTGTTCCTTTACTACAGCTGGTGCAAATACTTCTCGAGAGAGCCTCGCGATGATGATGACTTCATCGATGGGCTGATGTTCATGGAAGTATCGCATGACTTGGAGGAGGATTCCTACAAGAGAGTGATGCAAAGACATGCTAGAACAACTAGAACAAGATGAAAGATGAATTGGAGATAGGTTATGGCAGAAGAGGGATTCTATGTATATGCTAGGTTCAGGGAGACTGGTGCTGACAAGGTTATCTCAAAGCTCAAGCAGGTAAATGACCTAGTTACCAAGATAAACCATCGCAAGATAAAGATTCATGTAGATGACAAGTCCATTGATAATATCGCAGAGAAGATACAGAGGAAGCTGGATACATACAAGTTCACAATCAACATAAACGGAGTGAACATGTCCAAATCCACGGTTACAGGCTCTGCTGGTTCTGGTGGGTCGGGAAGAGCAAAGGGTTCTGGCTCTACTGCCATCGTCCCGAAGAAACCGCAAACTGGATGGACTAGGAGACCAAAGTACGAGGATTGGGTCTTTTATGAACAGTTCCTTGGCTCGCCTACCTCAATTGCAAGATACAAGGGTGGCAATCCATTAGGTAGATACTCAGGCGTATTCTCAGGCTCTACCGATGATGATATCGAAGACGCAATCTTCAGGGATTTTGTTGAGCGTACATCAGGCGGGCTTGATGGCATTCCTGCTACTGAAAACGGCTTGGGGCTTGGTGGTGGCAAGTCTGGCAAGAGTAGCAAGAAGTCCGATTCCGATGATGATATACTAAGCAAATCCAGAAAGCTGTTGTCGCTAGCCGTTGTATTCAGAACACTCAACAAGCTAAATGATACATTGCAAACACTTGCCAAATACAGCTCCCAGATAGAGCTTGGGGCTACTGCTTTGACCACAAGCTCCGAGTCCATATCTCAACTTGCTGGCATGGGTGTAACACTTGCATCGATACAAGGATTGCAATCATCGATAACAGGCGGATTGTTCGGTAATTTCAATTCCGAGCTTGCAAGGTTCATGTCATACCTTGGCATATCCTACACTGAGGCACAATCGCAAGGTGCTGAATGGGTATACAGGCAAGCGGTAGAGAGAGCAATCGCAAAGACCGACAGAAGCGATGCGGACTCTGTGCAGAAGAACAGGTACATAGTAGAGCAGATAGCAGGCTCTGAGGGCACAAAGCTATATGATAGATTCCTTGCTCTTGGCGTATCCACATTCGATGAATACGAGAAAGCTGTAGGCGGGCAGGTAGAGCTGACTACAGAGGTAGCTGACGGATGGACCAATCTTTGGGCAACGCTTGAGACATTCAAGAACAACTTCAACCCGTTCTTGGCATCGCTTGCTGACAATGTAGGTATCACAGATGGGCTTGCAGGCACGTTCAAGAACTTGAATCTTGGCATGGCTGAGTTCTCCACAGCTCTTTCTGAGGGCGATTCGATATTCTCCGCATTCCGCTCTGCCATGAAAGCTATGGCAGATACTTCCGAGACCGAGAATGTAAAGAAGATGGCAGACGTCTTGTTCGATACCACAAACAACCCAGATGGCAACGGGGTAATGATAGTAGGTGGCAAGGTGGTACAAGTACCTGGGTGGGCAGGAGGAAAGATTCTAGGTGCATACCAAAGAAAGCTATGGCAAGAGGCATACAGCAAGGGATGGCTCAACGATGAATCTACTGCTTATCTTGCATCAAAAGGTGTAACTACACTTGCTACAGCTGAGCAAGAGAAGCATTGGGCTGAAGAATGGAGCAAGTATAAGGATTATCTCATAGCACACGGAGGCAAAGGCTGGGCAGGTGATATAGAGGGCTACCAAAAAGCCTATGCACAATTCATCGCAAGCTCTTCAATTCCTCTGCCTAGCTCTGTTGAAGTGAACATATACGGGGATGCGGATGCCGATGATGTAAGGTACGGTGTGCAAAAGGCATATGCGGAGTACAAGAACTCGCAACTTGAAAGGCAGACAGCAACATTTGGAGGGATATATTGATTAAGAATGATTATAGAGGTAGCTGGATAGCACAATGCTCTGCTATCCGTATATGCTCCTCATGCAGGCTCTATTCCATATGCCATGGGAATAGAAGATTCCTAAGGACAATGCAATACAACGATTCAAGCTATCTTAGGGCTGACAGCATGCTATCTGGAAAGCCATTGGATATCGCAAAGAAGCTGACCAAATCGGACAACTCCTATGCTACATTGGAGCTATCAGCTATGAAATCGACAAAGGCAATCAATGGAAAAACCAGATAAGAGGGAGTCAGTTCCTCAAGCTGTTGTGGATATCTGCACCAAGCTCCAAAGCGGTACATGGATAAAAGAGCAAACCGAGGCAAACCGAAAAGCATTCTTTGACTGGCTGGGCATATCCCCTAGTAACTATCCTTATGAGATGGAGTTCTTCTTTGAGGAGACAAAGGTATCTATCTATGAGGAATATATGATAATAAAGCCACCATTCGAAATCGGATTGGTGGTACGGTATATCGATATAGTATCGATAACAAATCGCAAAGTATACATAGAGTCCCTCGTTGAGACTGTAGAGCTGAGGAAAGCTGAAGTTGGGGATGAGGAGTTCTACATAAGCAAGAGGAAGAAGAATGTCTTGGCATGCAAGGCTACATGGAAATGCAGGCTGGCACTGTCATGCAAATCCGATTTTGGCTACATGGATACGTTTGTGCTCCAACGCAAAACCAAGAAGATATCTCTTGTGCTGACACCGACAGCAGACGCTCCTCTTAGATGCCAATACAATGCTGTGTCATTCCTCTGCTATCCAAAGTTCATCGATGATACCGATGGGCTATGGCTTCCTACTCTTGCGGGGACATCTGCAATCTTCATTGCATACAGGGGGAAGCCATCCATGGTGAGGATAAAGCAATGAAGCTAATAGCGGTACAAGGATGCACGATAGTCTGCAAGACTTCATCGGTAACTGTTGCGTCATACCAGATAGCAACACCTCCAGATTCTACTGTGTCAGCTGAGGGCAAGCCTATCTACAAAGGCACACTATCAGTGGTGGCAAGCGGTATCGTGATGGGGGCTTTCACATGTCCGTCAGCCACGTTTACGATAGCACCAACTGTACAGAATGTGGCAAGCGGAGGTCAAGCTGTGGTAGTCCAAGGCGATAGCGGTAGTTGCACATGCACTGGTACGAACCCGAAAGGCGACACAACGACAATCACATTCACATCCGAGATATCTGTAGCGGGGCAAACCTCTTGCTCTGTTGAATGATTATAAGGTGCAGATTGTGGAATTTATATCACCAATTATGCCCAAAATGCCATAGATAACGGTAGATAAGTTCAAGATTTCGAGCAAATCACTGACTTGCAGAACCAGTTGAATGGGATTAACTACCATACAGGATTGACAGAAAGCCAAACAATAACAAGAAATGTTTCTTCTGGTCCATTTACTTTCAAAGAGCCTATAACATTAGGTATAGAAGTTGGTAAAATGAAAAAATACACAGTAACTTTAATAGGGAAAACCGATTCAATTAGACGTCAAACATGTACTTTGGAAATAACTCTACCAAGCAACGGGACATATCTTGTATATGATGGCAATGATTATACAAGAAAAACCGGTGGTTCTAGTCTAGCATATTTTTCACACAATCCAGGTTATGATGACGATTCGAGTTATTCTGCGACTCTCACTTATTCTGGGTATATATGTAAGTTATGATTATCTTAATTATAGTTTATGCCAAAAGAATAAGAGAGACATTCAATTGCATAAACTATGAAATTCTATAAATGTTATATCTTAGTATACATGAAAAACTTTGTGTCGTAGGTTTTTCATAGGTACTAGTCCATTCAGCGGTCTTATCGTACAACTTATAACTATTATTAACCGAAATTGGATAATATGACAAACCGTACGGTGGAAAATCCACGGCTGTTGTCAAGTCTGATGTAACGTCAGATGAGCCAGACATATAAAAATCACTAGAGAGTTCCTCTATAAAATAGTGCCCGCTAGGTTTTATACTTAATTGCACCCGAAGGCTTCTTGTGCTTGGGACATAATCGGCGCTTGAAATTTTTATTGTCCCTTCTCGTTCAAAAACAAGCTGATAGATTTTATAAGTTCCAATGTTGCTTAAATCAAATGTGTAAGAAATTACTACTGTATTTCCTGTCGAGGTATCTGGGGTGAGTTTATTGACTATAGCTTCCCCTGTAGGAACAGGACTTCTCAACCCATTCAACTGGTTCTGCAAGTCAGTGATTTGCGAAATGGTATGCGTATGTGAACTAGGTGGGAATGTACTAGGCTTGCCTGTGATATTTGCCCATTTCCTATCCTCTACAGAGGCATTTGAGATATCGGTCTTGGATGCTCCATCAGTAATCCCATAGCCAGCTAGCGTTGTTGCCTTGTCAGCTTTTTTTGCAAGGCTATCATTGATTGTCTTATCCGCATTTGTCCTAGCTGTCACCTCGTTGTCTATCTTTGTTCCTAATGCCGTATCAGCGCTCTTTCTTTCGGAGGTCTCAGTTGAAATCAAAGACTTCAAGTTGGAGTCCTTTGCATTGATAGTCTCGGACAATGAATCCGATGCAGTCTTTATTGCATTTGTCCTATCTGTTACTTCCTTGTCTATGAGACCTTTCAACCACATAAAGCTGTTTGCAAACCAGTTGTTCTGTGTTGTGTCGAATTGGATTGAACCGCCAGATGCCTGTGTAAGCTGGGTCTTGATTTCTGTAATCTCCTCGTCAAGGCTCTTCAGAAATGGATTCACTTGGTTCAATGATGTGGAAGTCTCATTCCAGAAGAAGTTGAAATACTCATAGAATGCCTTGTCTTGGTATGCCCATCCATTTGCGAATCTATCATCATCGGGCTTAATCATGCCTGTTTTGGAAGTATTGAAAATGTCTACTGCTGGGATTGGATTGTCTTTATCAAGCTGGTATTTCATCTATAACCTCGTTTTTGGATATATTTGCATTATACTACCAAAGGCAATCGTTGTATACCATTTCGCAAATCACTGACTTGCAGAACCAGTTGAATGGG